>Ga0228642_1000418_pt1 | contig 17599 bp, 1 predicted proteins | sample 53DmetaG_FD_190071 | JGI IMG/M metagenome (GOLD analysis project Ga0228642, IMG submission 190071) | Seawater microbial communities from Monterey Bay, California, United States - 53D | ecosystem: Environmental > Aquatic > Marine > Coastal | place: USA: California | collected 2016-09-29
TATCTAAAACAATAGCTCCAGAACCATTTATTCTTAATCCACCAGAAGCAGTAGTTGCTGAACCAGCACCTGAAAATTGAGAATATATTAATGCATCTGTTCCAATTGTAGCATTATTACTAGTTAAAACCCATCCACTAGTGCTATTAACACTACCTTGTTCTATAAATGTAAATATTCCTGTTGAAACAGTTAAACCAGTATCTAAATCACTTGCTCTTATCCATGAATCAGTTTTTACTAAATATATACCATTTTCTACATCATTAGTTTGATTTTTAACTAATACTCTATCATCAACAACAACTGAAATACCATCTATTATCTGTGTTCCACTTAATGTAATATTTGCTATAGTTGTAACTTTTACAGCATCTTTTATATCTAATCCTTGAGCTACACTATCTACATATGATTTTCTTGCCAAACTATTATCAATATAAGTTTCATTTATAGCGGAACCTTGCCAAGTACCACTTGTAATAATTCCAGTACTTGTAATACTTGATGAACCTATATATGCTGATAAATCAATATCGGAATGTGTTAGTGATAAATGGCTCTTAACTTCTGTTATACTTCTACCTTCTAAACCATTTGCTGTAAATTTTGCAAAATCACCATTTGATACTGATGTAGAATTTATAATAACATTATTTGTATTTGATATACCATTTGTTAATGTATCTTGTTTTGATGCAAGTGCTGTTTGAACTGCTGTTGAAATAGGTTTATTTAAATCACTTGTATTATCTATATTTTCTATTCCAATTAAAGTTTTTATATTATTAGAATTTGAACCTTTAATACCACTTGCAGTAAATACTGCAATATCATTTATATTAGCTGTTCCATTCATAAGTACAACTTTATTACTTGTTAATCCACTACTTGTAAATGTAAGTGCATCTTGTTTAGAATTCCAAGTTGATGCATTATTAATATAAGCATCAGTAATTTTCATTCCTTGCCAAGTACCAATTGAAATAGTTCCAATTGTTGATATATTAGATGAACCATTCCATGTTGATAAAGCAGTATTTTCAACTAAATTCAAAGACAAAACAGATTTTAGATTTGCTGAACTTTGTCCTTTTATACCATTAGTTGTAAATATAGCATAATTATTTTCATTAGCAATTCCATCAATTACAACACTATTAGTATCGGATATACCAAAAGTTAATGCATTTTGTTTAGAATTCCAAGTAGTTGCACTATTAATATAATTATCAGTAATTTTTGTTCCTTCCCATATACCACTTGTAATAGTTCCAAGTTCAGTTATATTTGAAGAACCATCAAATGTTTCTAAATCATTATTATTAATATAATTTAATATTGATTTAACATTTGCTACTGTATCTAAAACAATAGCTCCAGAACCATTTATTCTTAATCCACCAGAAGCAGTAGTTGCTGAACCAGCACCTGAAAATTGAGAATATATTAATGCATCTGTTCCAATTGTAGCATTATTACTAGTTAATACCCACCCACTACTACCATTAATTAAACCTTTTTCTATAAATGTAAAAATTCCATTTGAAATAGTTAAACCAGTATCTAAATCACTTGCTCTTATCCATGAATCAGTTTTTACTAAATATATACCATTTTCTACATCATTAGTTTGATTTTTTACTAATACTCTATCATCTACAACAACTGATATACCATCTATTATTTGTGTTCCATTTAGTGTAATATTACCACTAGTTGTAACTTTTACAGCATCTTTAATTTCTAATCCTTGAGCTACACTATCTACATATGATTTTCTTGCCACACTATTATCAATATATGTTTCATTTATAGCGGAACCTTGCCAAGTACCACTTGTAATAATTCCAGTACTTGTAATGCTTGATGAACCTACATATGTTGATAAATCAATATCACTATGTGTTAGTGATAAATCTGTTTTTAAATCACTTAAACTTTTACCTTCTAAACCATTTGCTGTAAATTTTGCATAATTACCACTTGATACTATACCATCAATTACAACATTGTTTGTATTTAATATACCATTTGTTAATGTATTTTGTTTTGATGTTAATGCTGTTTGAACTGCCGTTGAAATAGGTTTATTTAAATCACTTATATTATCTACATTCTCTAATCCAATTAAAGTTTTTGTATTATTAAAATTTGAACCTTTTATCCCACTTCCAGTAAAAACTGCTATATCATTTACATTTGCTGTTCCACTCATAAGCACTACATTATTATTACTCAATGCTGTATCAGTAAATGTAAGTGCTTCTTGTTTAGAATTCCAAGTTGATGCACTATTAATATAAGTATCAGTAATTGCTGTTCCTTGCCAGGTTCCAGTTGAAATAGTTCCTATTGTAGATATATTAGAACTTCCACTCCATGTTGATAAAGTAGTATTTTCAACTAAATTCAAAGACAAATCAGATTTTAGATTTGTTGTACTTTGTCCTTTTATACCATTATTTGTAAATATTGCATAATTATTTTCGCTTGCAATTCCATCAATTACTACACTATTTGTGTTAGATATTCCAAAAGTTAGTGAATTTTGTTTATCATTCCATGTTGTTGCACTATTAATATAAACATCAGTAATTGCTGTTCCTTCCCAAATACCATTTGTAATTGTTCCTGTAGTTGTTATATTTGATGAACCACTATAAGAAGATAAATTACTATTATCTATATAGTTTAATATAGATTTAACATTTGCCGGTGTATCTAATGTAATAGCTCCAGAACCATTTATAATTAATCCACCTGATGCGGTAGTTGATGAACCCGCACCTGAAAATTGAGAAAATGTTACAGCATCTGTTCCAATTGTAACATTATTACTCGTTAATACCCATCCACTACCACCATAAGTTATACCTTGAGCGACAAACGTATATATACCAGATGAAACAGTTAAACCAGTATCTAAATCACTTATTCTTATCCATGGACCAGATTTTACTAAATATATACCATTTGATATTGCGTTATTTTGATTTTTAACTAATACTCTATCATCTACAATAACTGAAATACCATCTATTACTTGTGTTCCATTTAGTGTAATATTAGTAGTAGTTGTAACTTTAACAGAATCTTTAATTTCCAATCCTTGAGCTACACTATCTACATATGATTTTCGTGCTAAACTATTATCAATATAACTTTCATTTATAGTTGATGCTTGCCAAGTTCCTGATGTAATATTTCCTAAACTTATTAAATTTGTTGAACCAGACCAATTAGATAAATTAGTAATATCACTATGTGTTATTGCTAAATCTGTCTTTAAACTACTTAAATTTTTTCCTTCTAAACCATTTGCAGTAAATTGTGCATAATCACCACTTGATACAGAACCATCAATTACAACATTGTTCGTATTTAATATACCATTAGTTAATGTATTTTGCTTTGATGTTAATGCTAACTGAACCACACTTGATATAGGTTTATTTACATCACTTGTATTATCAACATTACTTAAACCAACCATAGATTTTGTAATACCACTTACCGTTCCTGTAAAAGTTGAATTTGTTAGCGTTGAACTTGTAATAGTTCCACCATTAATAGATAAATCCTCATTTACTGATAAATTTCCATTTGATATAGTTAAATTTGTTAAATTTAATGATACTGGTTGTGAACCGTTATCAAATGATAAAATTCCTTGTGGATTATTTGATTTTAGTATAAAATCGTTTCCAAATTTCAAATTTCCATTTAGATTATATAACTTATTTGTTAATATATGTCCAACTGTTGAAGTTTCTTGTAAGAAAATGTGTCCAACAGGCATTTTATTTAATATTATATAATTATATTTTAAATTTACATATATTAATAAAAATATTTAATATTTAATATTTAATTAAAATATTATAAAATAAAAAAAATTAAAAATTTATATTTATTTTTTTAATTATTTTCTAATGCTGAGATTCGTGATAATAAATCATTATATTTATTTTGTAAATCATCATACTTAGTTTGCAAATCATCATTTTTGTCTTTTAATTCTTGTATTGCTTGTGTATTATATGGTATGATACCATTATAATTTATTCCCCAAGGTTGTGTATCATTACCTTCATAAACACAATGTTTAAGTTCATCTATTGTATTAACTTCTTGTGCTATAAATCCACTTTCTTGGAAATTTTCATAATTAGATAAATTCCCATTGAAATTTTCATCTAATAATTCAAGTGTTTTACTATATTTTTTAGGTTTCAATTGCATAATAGTATCTAAAGCATTTGTAATATCAACTTCATTATGTTTCATTCTATCATCTGAACCATTAATTCCACCAGCAAGATAAAATAATGAACCATTAATAGATAATTTATGATTACTAATTTCCACGCCAGTTTGATATCCGATACCCACATTACCAGCTTCTGCTATGCGCATTCTTTCGGTATCGTTTGTACCGAATCTTAAGGGTTCATCGTCTAAACCGAATATGTATCCGCCCCCATTATAACCTAAAGCTAAAAATGAATTAGTTCCAGTGTGAGCTAGTCTTAAATAATCTCGTGTAGCAGCATCAGCTTCAGAAATTTCTAATTTAACACTTGGGTTACTAAGACCAATACCAACATTATAATCATTAGTAAAATGTGCGTTATTATTAAGTATAGACCATACACCATCACTATTATATAAAGCATTATTTTGGTATAGATTTCCAGTAAATTTAATATCACCAACAACATGTAAAGTTTTATCGGGGGTATTTGTATTAATACCGACATTTCCTCCGGTATTATAGTGAATGTTCAACCTATCTGCCGATACATCAAATACGGAACCTATTCTCACATTTGTATAATATCCTTCTAAAATTACTATTACTTCTTCTCCGATTTGAGCTCCATTAGTAGTTGGATCTGTAATTTTAATACTAAGTAAATCACCTCTATTAAAAGCTAATCCGCCAGAAGCCGCAGTTGAATCTACTGCTATTCTAACAGTTCCATTAACATTTGTAACACTTTTTATACTATTTTGGTCTGGGTGAGAATTATTTTGTGCACCTTTACATATATCTACACTATAAGTTGATGAATTTGATATATCATGACTAATTAATAAAATATAATCTATTGTTACATTTTGTTGAATATTATATACAGTAAATCCTTCGTCCATATTTTGATATGCAATATTCATAATATCACTAGATGATGCTATATTATTAGAGATAAATGGAGGAGAAGTCCAAAAGAAATATTCACCAACAGCATCAGAATTACCAATCGCACTAATAGTAATGGCTCCGTCATTATTGGCAATTCCTATATTAGTTCCAGCAGTTATAGTAGATTTAGCTAAACTTCCATTAGTTTTACCTATTAATATTTCTCCATCTGTATATGTTGTTTGACCGGTGCCTCCTCTATTTGTAGCAATTGTATTACCTATCCACTCCCCTTCATAACCGATAGATTTTGTTATACCATTAACATGTAATTTTTTACCTGAGGTTGGATTAAAATTATCACCAATACCTACATCACCATTTTGCATAATAATCATTCTTTGAGTTGCATTTGATGTAGCACTGTTTGCGTCTCCTGTATAAAATATCAATTGATCATTATCTGCTCCGGCTGATGTTTCAGCTAAAATTTTAGTATCTTGATCTACATCCATTACACCACCTAATGAACCCCATGCTGGACCAGCACCGAAACCCTCAAATTGATTATTTGTTGTATTAAATCTTATATAACCTCTATGATCATTATTAACTGAAGTTGGTCTTTCAGCAGTAGTTCCTTTTGGAATTTTAATAGCATCTGTTCTATTAATATGTAAAGCAACTTCTGGATTATTGGTTGAAATACCTACTTTTCCATGGTCACCTCTTATACAAATTAACCCACCAGTAGCACCTCCTGATGTAATTAAATTTATATGAGCCCCGTCATCTTGTTGTATAGTCATACCAGTTTTATTATTTACCAAATACATATAACCAGCATTAGTTACTCTAAAATCGGTACTACCTAATTTAGGTACTAATTTCATACCAGCACAACCTGTTGTTCCAGGATTTTTAATTAGAAATTGATAATATCCATTATCATCAGCGTGAACATGTAGTTTATGTGTTGGGTCAGTAGTTCCAACACCTATATTACATGTAGTTGTTGAACCCAATATAATTTCTCCACTTGTTGAATTTAAACTTAAATTATTTGTTGATTGTACATTATAAGTAGTTCCAGCAGTCATTGAAGTACTTGAAACAGAATCTGTTATAATTGTTTCTGAACTATCTAATTCAATTATAAGTGCATTCATATCTATTTTTGCTGAAGCATCATTTCCAATAGTAATAGTCCTTGCTGAAGCCCCTGTTCCTATATTAATTGGTTGAGTAACAGCATCATTACCAATATTTATAGTTCCAGCAGATGAATTTAATTTTAATACTCCTACAGAATCAAGAGTAATTATTCCTGCGGCATCAATATCTACACCACCAGCAGATGCATTTAATTTAATAGCAGAATTATTTATTCCTTGTGTATTTGTTATAACAATAGTTTCACTTGTTCCTTGATTTGTAAGTAATTTTATAGCATTTGCTTCATCTGTTTTGGATGATAATATTAATTGACCTCCTGCAATATTAATATCTTTACCAGCAGCAGCATCAATATCTATACCACCAGCTGAAGCATTTAATTTAATAGAAGATTCATTTGTACCTTGTGTATTTGTTATAACAATAGTTTCACTTGTTCCTTGATTTGTAAGTAATTTTATAGCATCTGCTTCATCTGTTTTGGATGATAATGTTAATTGACCTCCTGCAATATTAATATCTTTACTAGGAGCAGCATCAATATCTATACCACCTGCTGAAGCATTTAATTTAATAGAAGATTCATTTGTGCCTTGCATATTTGTTATAACAATAGTTTCACTTGTTCCAACATTTGTAGTTAAAGATATAGCATTTGCTTCATCTGTTTTGGATGATAATGTTAATTGACCTGCAGCAATATTAATATCTTTACTAGGAGCAGCATCAATATCTATACCACCAACTGTAGCATTTAATTTAATAGAAGATTCATTTGTGCCTTTTGTATTTGTTATAACAATAGTTTCACTTGTTCCAACATTTGTAGTTAAAGATATAGCATTTGCTTCATCTGTTTTTGATGAAAATGTTAATTGACCTCCTGAAATATTAACATCTTTACCAGCAGCAGCATCAATATCTACACCACCAGCTAATGAATTTAACTGAATTGCAGATTCATCCGTACCATTAGTATTAATAATTCTAAGATCTTCATTTCCAGGTGTAGCTGATGCTGCTACTATAAAATATGCATCTTGATTAGCATTACCAAGTACTAAATTTTTTTCATCTGCTACTCTTAAATCAATACCACCACTATTAGAATATATATTTATAGCATCATTACCTGTTCCTTGAGTATTATAAATACTAATTGTTTCATTTGTTCCAATATTGGTAATTAATTTTATAGCATTTACTTCATCTGTTTTTGATGCTAATATTAATTGACCACCTGATATATTAACATCTTTACCAGGAGCAGCATCTATATCAATTCCACCTGAGGAAGCATTTAATTGAATAGAAGATTGATTTGTGCCCTGTGTATTTGTTATAACAATAGTTTCACTGGTTCCAACATTTGTAGTTAAAGATATTGCATTTGCTTCATCTGTTTTTGATGATAATGTTAATTGACCTCCTGTAATATTAACATCTTTCGCAGGAGCAGCATCAATATTAATATCACCAGATGATGAATTTATTTCTATATTTCCAGGAGTATCCATTTGAATAGGTCCAACACTTGCGTCAAGATCAAAATTATTACAATTAATATCAAAAACATTATTAGTTGTAGTTTTTAATGTATTTGAATTTAAACTTATTTCTCCTGAAGAAGAAATACTCATATCAGTACCATCTCCTGATATAGTTTCATTACCTTTATCATATAAATATATAGTTTTAAATAAAGCATCACCTATGGAACCACTAAATACTTCATTATTATTAGTAGCATGTGGTATTAAAGTAAATAATTTTAAACTAGCATCATAACCCATAAATCCTAATTTTCCTGATGTATCATAATGTATAAATTCTATACCTCTATCTTTGGCATCATCTTTAGAAACAAAAGTTAATAGAGTAGCATTAATAATTGTATGAGAATGACTTAAAACAATATTTACATCATTAATACTGGTAATTGTTGTTATATTATTGTTAATTCCATTACCATGTACATTATCACCAACTTGAATACTTGTATTACTATTTAATAATGTAACATTAGTACTATTAGTAATTGTACCATTAACTATTGCTGTTGTTCCACCAATTGTATAAACAGGATCATCTATATGTACAACAGTAGAATTAGTAATATTTCTTGTTCCATTTACAGTTAAATTTCCAGTAATAGTTAAATTATCATTAATAGTTACTTCACTGGTTGTATGTCCAATTTGTATTGGTACTCCTTGTTCTACGGTTCCAATTTTTATGCCGTTAGTTGTATCTGTTGTATCTATGGTAATTAACCCAGATGCATTATGGTCATATGTTGTTGTTGTTAAAGTTGAAGCACCAGAACCATTAAAATTTAAAGTAGCATCTCCATCAGTTATTGTTGTAGCATTTACTGAAGTTAAATTTATTGCTAAAGCATTTAAATTAACAGAAGTAGAAGCAGAATTACCTAATGTAATAGTTCTAGCAGCAGCATTAGTACCAATATTAATATTTCCAGTATTATTATCAGTACCTAATCCAATATTTCCACCTGATGAATCTATTGTTAAATGACTGGTTGATTGTATATCAAAAGTTGTTCCTGATGTCATTGATGTACTTGAAACTGAATCTGTTATAATTGTTCCTGAACTATCCAATTCAATTATAAGTGAATTAAGATCTATTTTTGTAGATGCATCATTTCCAATAGTAATAGTTCTTGAAGAAGCACCCGTTCCTATATTAATTGGTTGAGTAATAGCATCATTACCAATATTTATAGCACCATCAGATGAATTTAATTCTAATATTCCATCAGAATCTATTATTAAAGTATCATCAGAATTAATAGTTATATCACCAGTTCCTGTTGATACTAAATTTATACCACCTGTTCCAGAATTTATATTTATTTCACTTGTATCAGTAACATTACCGATAGTGATTGTTCTTGAAGAAGAACCAGTTCCTATATTAATCGGTTGAGCGACATCATCATTACCAATATTTATAATTCCTGCTGATGAATTTAATTCTAATATCCCATCAGAATCTATTATTAAAGTATCATCTGAATTAATAGTTATATCACCAGAACCTGTTGATGCTAAATTTATACCACCTGTTCCAGAATTTATATCTATTTGAGTTGCACCAGTTACATTACCGATAGTGATTGTTCTTGAAGAAGCACCAGTTCCTATATTAATTGGTTGAATGATAGCATCATTACCTATATTTATAGGTCCAGATGATGAATTTAATTCTAATTTTTGTGTTGAATCTATTAAAAATGTTAAATTTGAATTCATAACAATATGACCATTACTGGTTAAAAAATTCATATTACCACTACCAGATTTTAATTCTAAACCAGATATTGGATAATTATTACCTATTGATATTACTCTATTACCTTGTGTACCTAAATTAATATTTTGATTTACATTATCATTACCAATATTTATAACTCCCTGTGATGAATTTAATTCTAATATTCCATCAGAATCTATTATTAATGTATCATCTGAATTAATAGTTATATCACCAGTTCCTGTTGATGCTAAATTTATACCACCTGTTCCAGAATTTATATTTATTTCACTTGCATCAGTAACATTACCAATAGTAATTATTCTTGCGTCATCATTAGTACCAATATTAATAGCACCATTATTATTATCAGTTCCTATATTTATATTTCCTGTTGATGAATCTAATGTTAAATTACCTACTGATTGTATATCAAAAAAACTTCCAGAATTCATTTCTGTACTTGTTGCTGAATTTATATCTATTCCACCTGCTAAAGAATTTATATCAATTGCTGTTGAAGTATTTCCTGATGAATTAATAATAAATTGATTATTATTACCACCTAATGTTTCTAATGTTAAATTTGAACCATTACCATTAACACTAAAATTAGAATCATATTTTGAATTTAATTTAATTGATATTTCAGCATCAATATCTATACCACCAGCAATTGCATTCATCCAAATAGCAGAATTATTTGTTCCTTGTGTATTTGTTATAACAATGGTTTCTGTGGAACCCACATCTGTAGTTAGAGATATAGCATTTATTTCATCAGTTTTTGATAATAATGTTAATTGACCTCCTGCTATATTAACATCTTTATTAGCAGCAGCATCAATATCTACACCACCACTTGTTGATATAATTGCAATAGCAGATTCACTTATACCATCAGCATTAACTAAGTGAATAGTTTCATTAGAAGCTACACTATTATTACAATCTAACTTAATATAAGTATCTATTGATGCATTTCCTAAAATAATAGATTTATTATCATTACATATTGCTGTAATACCACCAGAATATGCTGTTAATGATATTGCAGTATTTGTATTACCATGATTATTAAATAATTGAATAGTTTCACTTGAAGCTGAATTATCATTACAATTTAATTTAATATAAGTATCTTCTGCTTCATTTATTAAAATAATTGATTTGTTATCATCACAAGTAGCAGTAATACCACCAGAATTTGCTGTTAATTCAATTGCTTTACTATCAGTTCCATTAGTATTAATAATTCTTATATCTTCATTAGCAGCATTACTATGTGCTGCTATTTTAAAATAAGCATCTAAATTTGAATTACCTAATGTTAAATCTTTTCCATCAGTAATTTTAGCAGTAATACCTCCTGATTTAGAATCTAATAAAATAGATGAATTATCAGTTCCTGAATTATTTACTAATTGAATTGTTTCATTTGCAGGAGTTGTAGAATTAGAATTTAATTTTATATATGTAGTAGTTGCAGCATTTTGTAATATAATAGATTTATCGTTATTACAAGTAGAAGTAATACCACCAGAATTTGTTAAAAATAATAAAGCATCATTAGTTGAACCTTCTGATTGAGTAATAATTTGATTAGTTCCTCCTCCTGTAGCTTTTAAAGTTAAAGTTTGATTAGAACCTGTTACTGTAAAATTTGAATCTGTTGTAGAATCTAATGTAATTTTAGATGCATCTAAATCAAAACCACCTGTTATTACATCAATATCAATTGCATCTGTATTTGTTCCTTGAGATACTATATGTATTTTTTGACTTGCACCTCCACCAATAGTTTTTAAAAATAAACTTTGATTAGAACCATCAACAATAAAATTTGAATTAGTTTCTGAATCTAAAGATATACCATTAGTAGAATCACAATTAATATTTATAGCATTTAAATTAATTGCTGTTGATGGAACATTACCTGTTCCTGAAGATGTACCTATAAGAATAGTTCTTTCTCCATCAGAACCAATTTCAATATTTTTATCCACATCATCATTACCTATTACTATTTTAGCAACTGAATTTATTTCAACATTACCACTAGAAGTTGAATCAATTTGAACTCCGGTATGTCCATCTAATATTAAATTACCAGCATCGCAGTCTAAATATAAATCTCCACTTAAACCGATTATTTGTGAATTATTTGTATTATATGAACCCCATAATCTTAATCTTGATGCTAATGTAGTTCTTCCATTTTCATCTGGGTCAACTAAAAATTTTGCATTTCCATCAACTGTAAGCGTTTTTGTAACATTACAAGTTCCACCAATTAAAGTATTACTAATTACACTTAAACCTGTTCCACTTGCTTTTGATAATGTTAATGTATCAGCTATATCAGCAGTATTATTAGCATCAAAATGTTTATCTAAAGTTAAAGTTCCATCTATTACAGTATTACCTGTTGTATCAGCAACAGTAAATTTATTTGTATCACACGCTATACCACCATTAGCATTTAATAAACCTATTATATTAGTAGTTGAATTTAAAGTAGTAATTCCAATTACATCTAAAGTACTATTAACTACACATGTTGTAAATGCTGCTGCTGCTGGAATAGCTGCTGCATCTGTGGAATTACTATTGTCATATCCTGTATTACTAACAACACCAATAGGAGTTGAATTAATAACACCTCCTCTAATTTGTAAATTTCTATCTACATCTAAAATATTACCATCTTTAGTCATACCATCTCTAGCATTAAGTAAACCAGCACCTGAAAATTGTGTAAATTCAATATCATCACCATTTGTATCATCAATTGTAACATTGCCATTTTGTAAAACAGTAGTTTGTAAATGTAAAGTCCATCCAGTATTTTCAAATAATTGTCCATTTTCTATAAAAGTAAAAGCGTTTTGTGTTAAAGGGACTGTAGTTTGACCATCAGAACCAGCAACTGCTATATTTGTTATAAAATCTAATGCTCTTGTTGGAGAACCACTCGCATTAATAGTATAAATACCATTTTGTTTTCTATTTGTTTGATCTTTAACTAATACTCTATCACCAGTTACAAGTGTATAATTATCAATTACTATTCCATTTTGTAATTCATTATTATTAAAATCAACAGGGGTAGTAGTAGCACATTTTACAGATTGTTTTATGTCTAATCCAGAAGCAATAGTATCAACATAATGTTTAGTAGCTATAATAGCTGAATTACCTGTTAATACATCTGTTTCAGTTAAAGAAAGAGTATCCGTAACACCTGGTGTATCACCAGTTTTTACTCTATATCTAATTATACCTTCGGGAACTTGGTCGTTATTTGACATCATTAAAATATGTCTTTCACTAAATTTTAATATATTTTTATCATTTGCATTATTTCTTTCATTATATAATTTATCTGTTTTAGTTACATTTGTTAAATTTGTTTTACTTTGTAACGCAATTATACCTACGGGCATTTTATATTATGATAATATAAAAAAAAAAAATAAAAAACCTAATTATAATATTATTGATGATATGATTCTAATAATTCTATTTTATCATTTAATGTATTTATTATAGGACTATCCATATAAATATTGGCATACATACTTGAATGATCTACACATTGATATATTAATTTAATATATGAATGATTATATGGTACTTCAACATATTGAATACCTGATTGAGAACCTGTTATAATTAATTCAGATGGACTATTTGAATTAATTAAACTAATTCTTAATGAAAAATTATGAGTACTTGTGTTCTCAAAAATATATGTACAACCTCTATAAAATGTAAAATTTGGATTATTTTCATTACTATTAATACCTGGACCATTAAATCTATATGCTGTATTACCTACTGATGTTATAATATAATAATAAACTGGACCTTTTGTTTTTATCCAATCATAACCATCATAATATAACATATCTCCTTTTTCAGGTGATGATACACCTTCAAAAGTTTGTTGGACTCCATTTTTAAATAAATTTCCTGTAAAATTTATATTTCCTGCTACATCTAAATTATAATTTGGTGTTTCTGTATTTACTCCTACATTACCACCTGTTTTATAATATATATCAGAATTTAATTTTACCCACATACTTCCTACTCTAATTCCTTCATAATGACCTTCTAATATAACTAAAACTTCTTCTCCTGTAATATTTCCTGTTCCATTATTATCAATTATTTCTATTTCTAATTTTTCATCTGCTAAAATTAAATCTCCTCCATTTGTACTAACAGGTACCCTTTTAGTTTTATTAGCATCAATAATTATATTAGTAATTGATTTTTGATTACTATTAGATAATATTTTTATTGAATATGATTCAGCAGTTTCCTCTGTTTGAATTATCAATATTTTTGTTATTCTTACATTATATGGTATAATATATGTTTGAAAACCTGTATCCATATTTTGATATGCTATATTCATTTTTTCATATGTATCACTAATATTATTACTTATAAATGGAGGTGAATTCCAATAAATTTCTTCACCAACAGCACCTTCATTTCCTGTTGCTGAAATTGTAATCATTCCATCATCATTAACAATATTAATATTATTACCAGCTTCCAATACTCGTTTATTCAATGTTCCATCTGTTTTACCAATTAATAATTGACCATTTGTATATGTATTTGTATAACCAAAACCTGTTCCACCTCTATTTGTAGCAACTGTATCACCATTCCATATACCTATATAATCAGTTGCTGATACTCTTCCTACAATATGTAGTTGATTTTGTGGATTAATATTATTTATTCCAACATTACCATTAGATAATATAGTTAATCTCTCATTACTATTTGTATCTATTCTTATATCTCCATCTGTTTCTAATGATATTACTGAATTAGCTGTTGTCATATTAATACCACCAACTGTTGATTGCAATTTAATTGCAACATCACTTGTTCCTGTTCCATTTGTTACAGTAATAGTTTCATCACTATTAGTAATATCATCAAATACCATACTTACATTATTTTCTGTATTCTTAATGGTATAACTTTTATTGTTTTGATATTGATTAATTATATCACCATCAGTTTCAAGTGAAATAATTGAATTTGCAGTTGTAAAATTAATACCACCAACTGTTGATTGTAATTTAATTGCAACATCACTTATTCCTGTTCCATTTGTTACAGTAATAGTTTCATCACTATTAGTAGTATCATCAAATACCATACTTACATTATTTCCTGTATTCTTAATAGTATAAGTTTTATTATCTTGATATTGATTAATTATATCACCATCAGTTTCAAGTGAAATAATTGAATTAGCAGTTGTAAAATTAATTCCTCCTACTGTTGATAATAATTTAATTGCAACATTACTTATTCCTGTTCCATTTGTTACAGTAATAGTTTCATCACTATTAGTAGTATCATCAAATACCATACTTACATTATTTCCTGTATTCTTAATAGTATAAGTTTTATTATATTGATTAATTATATCACCATCAGTTTCAAGTGAAATAATTGAATTCGCAGTTGTAAAGTTAATTCCTCCTACTGTTGATAATATTTTAATTGCATTATCACTTACTCCTGTTGAATTTGTTATAGTTATAGTTTCATCACTATTAGTAGTATCATCTAATACTATTTTAACATTATCAGCTGTATTTCTTATAGTATAATCTGTATTATTTTGATATTGATGAATTATACTACCATCTGTACGTAACACTATTATTGAATTTGCTGTTGTAAAATTAATACCACCAACTGTTGATACTAATTTTATTGCATTATTACCTGTTCCAGTAGAATTTGTAATTTTAATAGTTTCATTACTATTAGTAGTATCATCAAATACCATACTTACATTATTATCTGTATTTTTAATAGTATAAGTTTTATTATATTGACTAATTATACTACCATCTGTACGTAACACTATTAATGAATTTGCTGTTGTCATATTAATTCCACCAACTGTTGATACTAATTTTATTGAATTATTACTTATTCCTGTTCCATTTGTTACAGTAATAGTTTCATTATCATTAGTAGTATCATTAAATATCATACTTACATTATTCGCAGTATTTTTAATAGTATAAGTTTTATTATCTTGATATTGATTAATTATATCTCCATCTGTTTCTAATGAAATAATTGAATTTGCAGTTGTAAAATTAATACCACCAACTGTTGATAATAATTTAATTGCAACATCACTTATTCCTGTTCCATTTGTTACAGTAATAGTTTCATCACTATTAGTAGTATCATCAAATACCATACTTACATTATCTGCTGTATTTTTAATAGTATAAGTTTTATTATATTGATTAATTATATCACCATCAGTTTCTAATGATATAACTGAATTTGCAGTAGTAAAATTAATTCCACCAACTGTTGATAATAATTTAATTGCTATATCACTTATTCCTGTTGTATTTGTTATAGTAATAGTTTCATCACTATTAGTAGTATCATTAAATATCATACTTACATTATCTGCAACATTTTTAATAGTATAAGTTTTATTATTTTGATATTGATTAAACATTGAACCATCACTATTAATTTGTAACCAAGCATTGTTATTTAACATTCTTAAACCACCTGATGAATGTATTCTTATTGAATCTTCAACATTTTCAGTAGAGTTTATATTAACTGATGAACCATTAGCTGTTATATCTATATCTTCATTAGATGTTGCACCAGAAGCAATTATATCTATACCACCTCTAGTAGCTTCAATAGTTATAGCATCAGCAACATTTTCTGTGGATTTAATATTTATAGATGAACCTGTCGCAGTAATATCAATATCTTCACCAGCACTTGCATCACTCGCACTTATATCAATACCACCAAAAGCAGCTTCAATAGTTATGGCATCAGAAACATTTTCAGTAGCTTTAATATTAACAGAAGAACCATTTGCTATAATATCAATATCTTCTTCTGCTGAACTAAATGTAGTAAACATATTAATTCCTCCATTAACAGCATTAATATTTATTGCACCTTCAATATTTTTTATTGATGTAAGTGTAATTGTATCAGTTGAATTTAAATTAAAATCAACAGTTTTTATATCTGTTGTAACTCTTGTAGTATTACCTATTAATATATTACTACCAGAATCTATTGTAATATTTTCACTTGAATTTATATCCAAGGTAGTAGTATTAATAGATGTAGATATTGGAGTTGTTCCACCAATATTGATATTTGTTGCTGAATCTAAAGTAAAATTTCCACTACAATCAATATCTAATATTGATGTATTAAAATCAATAGGAACATTAGCATTTGTTCCAATATTAATACCACTTTCAGCATCAATATCTAATACTCCATCAGTATCAATATCAATTTTACATAATCCACTACCTATATTACTTCCAGAAATAGTTAAAATTTTATTATTAGAATCATTTGCTGTTAATGTCAAATTTGTATTATCACTTGAATCAATATATAAAGTTGAAGCATCAATATTAATTGGTTTATCCTGAAGAGTTCCTATATCAATTTTTGTATTTGAATCTATAGATACTCCTGTTTCACCTTTTAAAATTAAATTAGCTGCATTACTATTGACAGTAAAATCTCCTATTGTTGTTTTAAACTCTGAACTGTTTACCGCAGTTATATTTATATATGAATTAGAGTCCATAGTAATTTCTTGTGTAATATCAAAATTTAATAATCCTGTTGTATTTATATCAATACCACCAGCTCCTGTAATCAAATCCATACCACCATTATTATGTGATGATTTAATTACATTAGCATCAAATCCATTATATGCTGATTCAATACTATTTTTTCCAAAAGCATCAATTTGAATACCACCAATTATACTTTCTAATTTTATTGCATTATTACCAGTTCCTGTTGCATTTGTTATAGTTATAGTTTCATCACTATTAGTAGTATCATCAAATACCATACTTACATTATTTGCTGTATTCTTAATAGTATAACTTTTATTGTTTTGATATTGATTAATTATAT
>Ga0228642_1000450_pt1 | contig 16845 bp, 18 predicted proteins | sample 53DmetaG_FD_190071 | JGI IMG/M metagenome (GOLD analysis project Ga0228642, IMG submission 190071) | Seawater microbial communities from Monterey Bay, California, United States - 53D | ecosystem: Environmental > Aquatic > Marine > Coastal | place: USA: California | collected 2016-09-29
GATATATTAAATGGCAGTGATTATTTTAAATTTCATACTGGTGATGCTATAAAATTCGTAATTGATGATCATGATGCGTTATGTATTAATAATAATAAAAAAGTTGGTATTGGTACTGACAATCCATACGCTAAATTGGATATTCAAAATGGAAACATACTTCTTTCTGGTAGTCATAATGCTTATACATATATTTATGATACTAACTGGGGAACAGGAGTTGTTAATTCCGGTTCTACATATTACAATGAAATTAGGGGACATTGGAGTAGTGGAAATAATAGAGGATTTAGATTATATAATTCATCCAATAATACTATACCGCTTTTTGTTAATTCAAATGGTAATATAGGTATAGGAAATACGAGTCCTTCTTATAAACTTGATGTATCCGGTACAGGACGTTTTACAGGAGACCTTACAGCTGGTGCAAATTTAACAGTTACTGATAATATAGGTATTGGAACGACCAGTCCTGGTTCTAAATTAGAAGTTGTTGGTTCTGGTCCAGGTGAAGGTTTAGTAACATTTAAATCAGATGGTGATATTTCTATGAGATTAAAATGTACACATGCAACTGTGAAAGGTGAAGTTTATTATGAAATTATTCCTGGACCGGCAAGTGGAGGAACTAATTCTTGGAAATTAGGAACAAATGATGACGAACATTTACATTTTGGATGGGGTACTTTAAATAATATGAATAATAATGAAAAAATGACGATTTTAAACACAGGTAATGTAGGTGTAGGAAATACAAGTCCTTCTTACAAACTTGATGTATTCGGTACAGGACGTTTTACAGGAGACCTTATAGCTGGTGCAAATTTAACAGTTACTGGAAATCTTATAGTCAATGGAACAACAACTACCGTTAGTACTACTAATATGATAGTAAGCGATAGTCTTATAGAATTAAATAATGGAGCAAGTAGTAACGCCAATGATTGTGGTATTGTCATAGAAAGAGGAAGTACGGGCGATAATGCATTCATGGGTTGGGATGAAAGTGCTGATAAATTTTTAATGGGAACTACTACAACTACAGGAGCAAGTACAGGAAATGTAAGTGTGACTACTGGAACTTTGGTAGTAAACTTGGAAGGAACAGTTTTAACAGCAGCACAGACTAATATAACAACAGTAGGTACCTTAAATGGATTACAAATAACAGATGGAGGTTACATAGGTAGTACTTCCCATACTAATGCTATTACAATATCAGCCAATGGTAATATAGGTATAGGCACTGAAAATCCATTAAGTAAATTTCATATTAAAGGTACAGATGCTATAATTATTCCAAAAGGAACAACATCAGAACAACCTACAGGAGTAGAAGGTATGTTAAGATATAATACTACTGATAGTAGTTTTGAAGGATATAATGGAACAGAATGGGGTCCATTAGGTAGTGGTAATGGTAGTAGTGGAAGTGGGAATGGTGGAGAAAGTCCAAGTCCTATTTTAGAAATAATTGCTAGTAAGTGTATAGGTGAAGTAATTACAGTTCCAAGTGGAACTTATACTATGCCTAATATTACAACTTACCAATATATAAACTTTACTAATGTTAGTGATAATGTTTATATTGATGTCGATGCTTCTATAATTAGTTATAAACCACCAGATAGAACATCACGAGTTGTATATGAATTTGAAACTAATATATCTGCTGCTGGTAATGTTGGCAGTGGCACAGAGAATGATTACTTGGGTGATTTTAAATTATATATAGATAATACAGAATTGAATAATGCAAATCTTGTACAAGGAACATATAATAATTTTGGAACTATAATACGTTTTAAATATATATTTGAAATTACTACTGGTACTCCTGATATAAATAATGGTATATTTTCTAGTTGGACAACTAATAAAATTATTAAATTAGGTGCTAAAGTGCGTTCTCCTAATTTTACATATAATATTAACGCAATTAGACATCCTCGTACTGGTTATGTTGTTGCATTTAGAAGACCTACAATGTCAGTAACCGCAATTGAAGATAATCCAAGCAGTGGAAGTGGTGGAAGTGGTGGAAGTAACTTTCAACCAGGGGATACAATTGAAACATTAACTTCACAATGCGATGGTTCAAGTGTTACTGTTAGAAGTGGTTCCTATATATTTCAAAATGTATTAGGTAACCAGTTGTGTAACTTTGAAAATTGGAATACAGCGATAACTGGTTCTATTATGGAGTATAAACCACCAATTGGTACAACACGAGTTAAGTATACATTTAGTTTTACAATATGTAGGGATGACTCGAAGCCAATGATAAATTTTGCTTTATATATAGATAATCTAAGAGTCGATACTTCTAGAACTCAATGTGGTAATGTCAACTCTTATGGTCAATTGGCAAAGATGGAATTTGTAATTAACTGTAATGCCTCAAGTAATGATATTAGTAAAGCACATTTTCAGAGTTGGGGAAATGATAAAAAAATACTTGAAGTAAGAGCACGTTGTTATAACGACATCAATTATAAAGCTCGTTTTCATACATATCGTTGGTTTGGAGAGAGTGGTGATGGTGTTTCAATATCCCCGTGGCCACCTGCTACAGGAGAACATTATAATACACCTACATTAACTATTATAGCAATAGCTTAATAATTACTAGATATAAATTACAATTATATTAAACTTTATTTATTAAAACATCAAATAGATAACTTGGACATACTTTTTACTCACAATTATTAGTAGATGGTTTATATAATTCCGATAAATTAAATATAAATTAAAGGAATTAAATATTAATTTAATATTTACTAGTCCATTTATAATTAAATGTAGTTCTTAATTAAATTTCTATTTTATAATTTTGATTATTGTTCTTATTTTTAATATAAATTGTATACTGAGATTTTTGTGTAAGATCATTTAATAATATATCAGCTTGACAATTATATTTAATTATTCCACCAAATACATTAATAGTAAATTCTGTTGAACTAATATGGTAATCATTACCTGCAGAAATTATATAAGCATGTTGTATAATATTAGAACAATTATTTAATAAATAAATAAGCACCTGAACCTACACTTGTAGTTATTATATTAGGTAGATTATTTGTTAAATGAATAATAACAGGTTCATTATTATTTATTGTAAAAGGAGGTTCAATAGTTATACTATTAGAAATATCAATTGATTTAATACCTGGTGTAGGTGTTCCTAATAAACCATTTATTGGTTCTATATTTGTAAATTTAATAAATGATCTTGTTATATAAATATTAGATTCATTTACTGTTAAATAACTATCAATATTAACATTATATATTTGTAATTAATAATTAGTTATATTAAACCAAAAACATTTGATGTAGATTCTGTACCACTAGAATAAATTGTTTCTAATATAAATGTATTAGTTGATAATATTCTTAAAAATCTATATATATATATATATTTGACTTATCATCTATAATACAATCTCCTTTGACTTCGTTTTTATAATAATCACTACTAAAATGTGGTGATATTTTATCTACAATATTAATATTAGAAGTATAAATATTATTAGTTCTTGTAATATTACCAGTATTTTTATTTGATAATTGACATTGAAAATAATAATGTAAAAGAAATATTGTATTAGTTTTAATTTTTATATATTATATTATAATAAAATGCCAGTTGGAATATTAAATTTAACTAAAAAAAACACTTCTCCAAACACAACAACTGATAAGTTATATAATGTTTCTGGTTTACTATATTGGAATGGAACAAAATTACTAATGAATAATACTAGTTTACCAATTTCACAAGGAGGAACAGGTGCTATTAATGCTTCTGATGTAAGAACAAATTTAGGTTTAGGTAGTTTATCAATATTAAATAATGTAAATAATAGTAATTGGAGTGGAACTCAATTAAGTGTAGCAAATGGTGGAACAGGTGCTTCTAATGTTTCTGTTGCAAGAACAAATTTAGGTTTAGGTAATTTATCAACATTAAATAATGTAAATAATAGTAATTGGAGTGGAACTCAATTAAGTGTAGCAAATGGTGGAACAGGACAACAAACGTATACAGATGGTCAATTATTAATAGGTAATTCATCTGGAAATACTTTAACTAAAACAACTTTATCAGCAGGTTCCGGGATTATTATAACTAATGGAAATGGTAATATTTCAATAGAAGTTAACCAAGCAGAAATTAATTATCCTAGTGGTAATGAAAATTATATTCCTTGGATATCAGCACCATTTGTTCATAATAATCCTACTTATAATCAATATGTAGATTTACATTTAGGATATCAAAATTTAGATAGTCCTCATAAATATTATATAGTAAATAAAAATATTACTATAACCACAATAACATTAATTCAAAATGATGAAACTGCTGGTACATATGATATTAAAATATATAAAAGAAATTTAAATGTTGATTCATTATTAATTACTATAAGTAATATTACTATAACAGATACTATAACAAAAATTAAACGACAAACATTATTATCAAACTTAGATGTTAATGAAAATGATTATTTATTTTTACAAATTAAAGATACAAGTAATACTATCCAAGGAGAAGAAATTACAATTATTTTAGAGGGAAGATACAGAGAAATGATGATGGGAAATTTATTTTACAAAAATGCAAATGGTAGTATTTATTATAATTCTGGAAATATTGGAATTGGGAATGCTGCACCAACAACTAAATTGGATGTATCAGGAACAATTAAAGCAACCGGTTTTAGTATGGATGGACATATAATACCAACAATAAATGATACTTATGATATTGGTTCAGCAGATTATAAAATTAGAGATTTATATGTATCAGATAATTCATTATGGATTGGAGATATACACAAAGTTAGTATATCTAATGGTAAACTAAAATTTAGAAAAAGAAAAATAAATGTTATTCCATCTACTATAGCAACTCATAATTCTAATTCTACTGATGCTTTAATGCATGCAGGAGTTGCTAATTTAACTGATATGAAACTACAACATTGGCATAATTATATGAAAACTTTTAATCCTCTTGCTAAAATGACTGATATTTTTAGGGATAATAGTGATGATTATGAAGAAGAATCAGATGCTTTTAGTTGGTTAAAAACAGCATCAGATAAAATATATTATAATACTGCTTATGTTGGTATTGGAACAGATAATCCATCAAGAAAATTAGAAATTCAACAAGATACTGATGGTAGTTATTATCAATTAAGATTGAGTAATACAGGTGGTGTTGCTGGTTTAGAAATTAAAGATAATAGTTCCTATATAACTACTTTAAGTTCACATTCAGGAAATTTTAGTCTTATAAATACTGGTTTAACAATGACTATTCAAAATGTAATTACAGGAAGTAGTGGTGATATTCAATTTGTTCATTCGGATACTCAATCTTATACAAGATTAATGTTAAAATATAATGGTAATATTGGTATTAATTTAACTAATCCTACTTTTAAATTTGAAGTTAGAACTGGTGCGGAATGGGGTATTATGCATACCGATGGAACAAGAGAAGTAGGTTCTTATCTAGATACTTCATATGGTTATTATGGTACAAAAACTAATACACCTTTTAAGTTAGTTACTAATGGAGTTATTGTTAATTTAGATTTACACACTAACGGAAATGTTTATATACCTTATAATTTAACTCTTGGTTCTAATAATATATCAAGTGGTCAATTAAAAATGCAGAATTTATATGGTGGTTATGGAGATTCTTCTGAAAATTTTCATATAGATAATCATACTAATGCTGGTAATATGTTTTTAAATTATATTAATGAAAGACCTGTTAGATTATTTAACAGTGGTTCAACTGGAAATTTTGCTGTTTATACACAACAAATAGACCCTATATATGTTTCATGTAATACTAATCCAACTATTGGATGGATTTCAAGAATTAGACTAAATAATAGTGTTTCTAATCAGGATGTCTTTATGGGTCACCATACTAATATACATGGAACTTGTACAGGAATATTTTCACATCATAGTTCTATGTCAACATGGAATCATTTATATGTAAATTGTACCAAAAATGATTCTAATTATATAGCTTGTCTTGGAGAAGTATCTGTTATGGATAGTGCTTGGATTGGTTGTGATATAAATTCTGGAAATTCTTCACAAGGAAATAGTAGAATTTTAACTATTGGTAGAAGTTTTAGTTATCAATACGGTATTAAATTTGGGGGTTGGACAGGTAGTGCTGAATATGGTAATGCTATATTCCAAATGTCACACAATTTACATATTGATTCTCCTAATAGTGGTGTAAATGGATTAGGTCATATTTATATGAATTATTATAATTCTGGAGCTAATATATATTTACGTTCAACAGCTTATTTTTCAGATAAGAGATTAAAAAAAGATTTTCAAAGTATAAATGATGATGAAGTTTTAAATTTATGTGAAAATATAAACATTACTAAATATAAATATAAAGATGAAATAAGAAATCCATTATCAGATGGAATTTATGGCTTTATAGCTCAAGATGTTAAAAAATATTATCCACAAGCCATTAATATAACTAAAGGAAATAATCCACATATTATGGAAGTAGTAACATTTAGTATAAATAATGATGTAATAACAATAAATTATATTATGGATTTATCTAAGGAATATTTATTTTATGGTTATACTGATAATACAAATTATAAACATTTAGAAGAAATTAAACCGATAACAATAAATAGTTTTAAAAATCCACATAAAGATTGTCAATTTATTAAATTAGTTATAGTTGGTACATATATAGATGATAAATTAAGTGTAAGTAAAGAAAAATTATTTCAAGTTTTTTGTGGTGGTGTCTTAGCATTAAAACATAAATATGAACAATTAAAAAATCAATATTTTACAGGGAAACATAGATGTGTAACAAATAATGATTATGTAAGAAGTTTTGTTAATAAATTTATAGGTCAAATTGTTATATCAATAGGTAAACATAATACTAAAAATATTAATAGTGAGAAAAATAAAGACCATATTACTATTGATAATTCTTTACCAATTGTTGAATTAAGTAATAAAATTAATCAAAAAAATGTTTTAGGTGTTATTGCTGGTATACATAATGAAAGAATTATTGTTAATTCTATTGGGGAGGGTGCTATTTGGATATGTAATACAAATGGTAATTTAGAAAATGGTGATTATATAACAACAAGTAATATTATTGGATATGGGCATAAACAGGATGATGATTTATTACATAATTATACTGTTTCTAAAATTACATTAGATTGTAATTTTGATTTATATACTGATGAATATAAATGTGAAGAATTTATTGATAAAGCTGAAGCTTATATAAGAGCTTTTGTTCCTTGTATATATTTTTGTGGTTAAACTATATAAAAAAAAATAAATATAATTAATTAATGACAAGTTATAGTTTTGATGATTTAAATAATTTTAATCCAAATAATATAATACCTTTAGTTACTTATGTTATAGTATCTACAATAATTATTTATTATTATCTTTAATAATATATAATTATTTATTTTATATTAATTTATAAATTGCATATGCATTAATATGCAGTAATTTAATTATGATGATTTATACACTAATAGAGAAATATGTGAATTTTACGGAAAAAATAATGTAATCGAATATAAATCTGATTTAATTAATTTTAATAATTATATAAATAACTTAAACAATTTATAAATTATTAAAATAAATATATTATTTAATATAAAAATGTCCTGTATTACTTAAAAAACGAAAAATATGTAGTGTTTTTTTTTTATTTTCATAAAATTGATTATTACCATTATAATTATGCTGAATAGAAACTTCAAATAATTCAGAAACTAAAAATAAAAATGGTTCAAATGTAGAACAAAAATAACCATTATTTACAGTATTTGTATCATAACAATTAACGGCTTCATAATTTTCATCTAATTGTTTTTCTGTTAAAGCAATATTATTCCAAACAATATTAGAAGTTTTCATATTATTTTGCTTTAATAAATTAGCAAATAATTGTGGATTTGGTTTATTATTATTATTATAATTTAAATAATATTTAAAATCTTGTATATTTATAGTATTTATTAAACTATCCCAAAAGCAAGACATTATATTTTATTTATAATTTTTTTATTTTATATATTTATAATGCAAAATTATAAAAAAAAATATTTAAAATATAAATTAAAATATTTGAAATTTAAAGGTGGTATGAATTCGTCAGAAAGAATTGAAATAATTAATGATTTATCTAATTGCATAAATGTTTCGAATAGAATAAATGTTGAGACTAATATGTATGGACAAACATACATCTTTAATTGTCTAAATTTAGATGGTATAAATTTAGATGGTATAAATTTAAATAAAGAAATATATAATTTTAAAATATATTATACAAATTTAGAAAATATTGATTTTAATAAAATAATAGATATAAATGATTATGTAAATATAGTAAAATTATTTAACATATTTAATATTATTGCAGGTAATAATTTAAGTATTTGTTTTTCAATGGAACAAACTCAAGATTCAAAAAATTTAACATTTAATAAATTTGAAGGAATGGAAAAAGGTCAATGTAATTTTTTTAAAGATTTAATTGCAGTATTATTATTAGAAGTATTTAATTATAAAGTTTTATTTGCTAATTCTATAATTATTAATCAAAACATTACAGAAATATTAAAGGCTTTAAATGTTGGTTGTTTAATACAATTACAAATACCATTTCTTGATAATTTTCATTTTATAAATATTTTAAAAAATCCATATGATAGTTCTTATAATATATTTTCAATAAATGGTTCTGATACTACATTATTGAAAACTACTTTTAATGATAAAGAAGAACTTGCATATTATTTAATAAATGTTTATAATAGAGATTTGTTTAAAGATAATGAAGAAAGATATTTTAATATTTATAAAACTTTAACAGGAATTAATTTTAAAATATTTTATGAACAAGAATTAGGATGTGATGACCCAGAATATGAACCAGAATCATCTGATGAAGAAGAATTCAAAAATGATATAATTAATGGAATGTTTAAACAAGAGACATATTTTTGTGTTATATTAGGTAATTTGGTCGATGATTGTATTGACGAAGGTTGTGCCGGCGAAGGTTGTGCCGGCGAAGGTTGTGCCGGCGAAGAATAAACATATAAAAATATCTTAAAATGATTTTATATTAATTAAAATACAATTATGGAAATTTTATATAAACAAATTGGAGAAACTCCAACACAAATGATTAATAATTATATTAATAAATATAATAGTAAAAATGAAAAAAAAATAAAAAAAGGAACAGTAGTAGGTAAATTAGACCCAATGGCTTGTGGTCAATCAATATGTTTATTTGATGAACATTGTAAAAAAATGAATGAATATTTAAATTTAAAAAAAGTATATGAGTTTAAAATTATATTTGGTTTTGATACAGATACTAATGATATATTAGGATTAATTAATTCACAAGAAGAATTAAATAATTTAAGTGAAGATGTATTAAATGAAAATTTAAAAAGTTTTGTAGGAAATTATAATCAATTATATCATAATTATAGTTCAATTTGTGTTAAAAATGAAATAACAGGAAAACGTAAATCCTTTATGGTTTTGGACAAAAAATAATAAATTAAAAGAAATTAATATTCCTTATAAAAGTGTAAATGTAGATAATTTAGAATTATTAAATTTAGAAAATATTGATTTTGATAAAATAAAAACAAAAATTAATAAATATATTGAAAAATTAGAAGGTGATTTTAGACAAAAAGAAATATTAGAAAAATGGAATAATATTAATAATATAAATAATGTTTTTGTTGGACATTTTAAAATTACTTGTTCATCTGGATTTTATGTTAGACAATTAGTTAAAGAATTTACAAAAAAAATAAATATTTTAGGTATTGCTTATGAAATAGAAAGAATTGAAGTTATAAAATAAATTATATTTAAAAATGATTTAGATATATATTTAAATTTATATTTAAATATAAATGATATTACATAATATATCGTGCTTTCAAATTATTAATATAGAACAAAAACCATTAGTTTATAAGAAAAAAAATGAAAAAGGTATTTCATTATTTGCAAATCAAGATATTAAGGTAAATACACCAATATGTGTATATTATGGTGATATAGTTAATAAAAAATTATGTATAATGAATATGTAAAAAATCAAGATAATTATATTAATAATATTAGTCCTTATTTACGTGATATAGATGAAAATAATGTAGTAAATGGAAAAGATGAATTAAATAATTATAATTTAAATTTATGTGGTGTAATAGTAAATGATTATTGTAATATAAAAAATATTAGTAATGAAGAAATTATAAAATATAATAATAATAAAGATAAATGTAATGTTTCAATATTAGAAACAAAAGATTTTCCAATATATTTTTCTATAAAAAATATAAGAAAAAATGAAGAAATATTAACTCATTATGGTATTAATTATTGGTTATTACAAAATAATGTAAAACCTGAAAATTTAAAAGAAATATTAAATTTTATTTAATAATAATTTAAAAATGATTTTTATTTTTATACTATAAAATGAGTAATGCTTCATTGATTGATAATACAAATGAACAATTTAAACCTAATTTATTATCAAAATTATCAAATGATGAATTGATAAAAATTATTGAACATATTAGTGAATTTTATGAAGAAAAATTAGATGGTTTTGCTAAATTTCATGATGAAAAAATACATGATTTATTTGATAAAATTGAAGATTATAAACATTATGTTTATTTAAAAGAAGAAGAATATAATCAATTAGAAGAAGAACATTTTAATTTAATGGAATGAGTATCATGATTTAAGTTCTGGTTCTGGATAATATAAATATTAATATTTTAATTTAATTTAGTAATAATATTAAATTGTAAAAAAAAATAATTTTTTTTATAAAAATTAAAATAATGGAAACAGAAATGAAAAGAGAAGATGTTTAGTAATATATCTAATATAAAAATTTCTAAATACTTAAATCTTCCTCCTATAAAAATTCACTGTTCAATGCTATGTGAAGATGAGATAAAAGATTCAATTAAAAATTATAAATCGAAACAAGTAAAAAATATGAATGAAATATTTGAGGATTTATAATATGCATATACATATATAATTATTATGCGTGGTTATTTAATACTTAAAAAATTACTATAATGTATATATATATATATATATGAATAATTTTGATTATCCTAATTTTATACCATCAATAGGAAATTTAACAGATAAAATTAGATATGAATATATATCAGGTAAAATTATTGAAAAAAGATTAGATTACGATTCATTTGATAATGAAAAAATTACCAGTTTAATTGCTTCAAATGATGTAAATGATGAAGTGTATTTTTGGCAATTATATTCAATTTAGGAGGTAATCCAATTCATAAATTAATTCATACTTTTTATACAAGAATTTTTAATGACTTTGAAGAACCTTGGTTTAGAGATGAGTTTATTGAAAGTGGTTCAATTGAATATCATGTTATTGGTCAAAAAAATTTTTGGTTAGATATAATGGGAGGTGGTCCATTATATAAAGGTGGAGAATTAAAATTAAATTTTAAACATAAATTAGTAGAAAATATTATGAATTTACAAGGTGCTTAAAAGATGGATGTATCATATGACACTATCATTAAAAGATTTAAAATTTCATTTAATTAATGATAAACGTATAATTAAATGTATTATGGGATTTTTATATTTTTTTTATGAAAAAATATTCAGTAGAATTTGATTTTAATTTTTTTTAAGTTATATAATGGGAGTAAACTGTAAAAAAAATATTTTTTTATTTTATAAAACTAACATAATATAATATTTTTTATTACTTTATTTATTAAAAAAAATTTCCATAAATAGTAATGCTTTATCAAAAGCATATTAATCCAATTATAAAAATATTAAATTAAATTTTTATATTATTTATACAATGCACATATGCAATTATGCATAATAAATTGACTAATATATAAAATGCGGATCATTTCTAAAATAATCTATATTACTTATGTATTCATAATTTATTCCTGAAAATTGAATTAAATAATCCAATGTTATTTTATTTAATATTTCAACTTGGGTGTTGAAATAATCTTCTTTTTCCAATGGTATTTTAATTACAATATTTGATAAATTATTTAAAAAATTCTGTCTTAAAAATTGCAAATTTTCAATGTTTTCATTTATATTATCATAATTTTCTAGTCCTATTAAAAAATTTTCCATAAATAGTAATGCTTTATCAAAAGCATATTTATTATATTTATAATATTTATGATATAAATTATTTATTTTTTTATATAATTTATCGTAATTTTCAACATATTTAATATTTAATTTACCACTAATATTTTTTTTTTCTAACTTTTCTATATCTGTTTTTTTATTTAAAAATATATTATGTAAATATAATATAAATATAATAATTGTAATTAAAACTATATTATTTAATTCAAATCCTATTTTATTAAAAAAATAATACCCTAATGCTATTAAAAATATATATATTATTATATAATTTTTATTTTTTATATTCTGTGTTATAAAATCCATTTATAATTTATTATTATATAATAATTTATTATTAACTATTAATAGTTTTGGATAACCAATTAAACCCATCATGAATACCATCATTTTTTACAGCACAACAAGGTTGAACGTACCATGGTTTTTTAATTTTTTTTAGTTTTAGAATATCTATTAATTTATGAGGATTTATAGAATTTGGTAAATCTACTTTATTACAAAATATTAAAACTGCTTTTAATTCACTTAATAAATCATTATTTAATATATAATGTAATTCTTCACTTGATGTTTCTAATCTACCTCTATCGTTTGAATCAATTACGTATATTAATAAATCAGTATTTAAAAAATAATGATTCCATAATCTTCTTAATTTTTCTTGACCTCCTATATCCCAAATAGTTAAATTAAGATTTTTATAATTTATATTCTCTACATTAAAACCTATTGTTGGAATAGTTTTAACAATTTCATTTAATTTCAAACTATATAATATTGTTGTTTTTCCAGCACAATCTAAACCTAACATTAAACCTCTAACTTTTTTTTTAAATAAACTACTAAACCATTTTGAAAATGTTTGCCCCATTATATTATTATTCTTATAATTAATTAATTTTAATTAATTTTAAATAATTTTAATTAATATATATTTTTTTTATTTTATTACAATATAAATGGTTAGTTATAAAATTAAGTATTTAGCTATGAAATTAAAATATATAAATGCTAAAAATAAACTCAAAGGTGGAACTTCTGGTATAAGCATAGATTTACCAAAACCAGAAGAACCAAGACTTCATAGTCACATACATCAACATGGTAATAAAAATGATGATAAACAACATAGTCATGGTCATTGGCATGCAAAAGACCCAACGATAAATTATAATAATGAAGCATCACTTAGAGAACACATAGAACAAGGTTCACACAAACATATAGCTGAAAGTTATTTTGATGCTCAAGGTAAAAAAAAAACAAAAGCCCATCCAGAAAATAACTCTCAGCCAAGTGCATCACCAAGTGCATCTCCAAGAAATATGTCAAAAGTAAGTTCTGATATTGATGCAGCTAAACAAGCATTAATGAGTATAGGTTTAAATCGTATAGAAGCTGAAATAGCTCTCGAGAATAGTAATGGTGAACTAAATATGGCACTTTCCAATTTGGTTTCAAATAAAACGATTACACCATCACAACGTTGTGCAATATTACAAGGACAACCACAACAACAAGGAAATGTAACAAGTGTTGCTTTACAAGATATGTACCAAGATATGTACCAACAAATACAACAACAACCACAACAACTAGAAGATAAACCAAATATTGTAGAATCACTTTTTGAACCAGAATATCAATTAGTAAATCCAGAACTAAAAGAACTTAATATAGATGAAGATAAAGCAAGAGGAAAAAATGTTAATTGTATTGACTATCATAAAGATAAAGATAGTTGTTTAGCTATACCAAATTGTACCTATACAAAAAATAATTATTGTAAAACAAGAAAAAATGTAAAACAAGGTACAAAAGAATTTCAAGGACCAATTGGAAAATATATTTAAATTAAATTATAATATATGTTTTATTAGTATTTTTTTTTTTTTCATTATTTGTTAAAGAACATTTTTCTATTTCATTTATAATTAAATCAAAATTTGGAATATCTAATAGTAATATTGTTTCATATTTAAATAATTTATAAATATAATCACATTCTATATTATTTTCATTTGGGTAATATTTTTCTATTTCATTATTATTAAATATATTTTTGTATGTTTCTGGTAAAAATATAAAATCATTTTTAGGTAATATTAAAGCTAATTGTGTATAAGGTAATAATGGTTTAGATTTATAATCAAATTTTATAGTTTTAAATATATTATTTTTATTGTTGATTAAATAAAAATATAAATCACTTATAAATGGTCCATAATTATATTTATAGTAAAAATTCCAATCCGGTGTTTTATCATTAGAATAGTACATCATACACCATTTTAATGATTCAAAGTAATTTAAACAAATTTTGTCTTTAGATTTATAATATTCTTCTAAATTATCATTATCTTTAATAATATTAAAATTTACTTCATAATATCTTTTTTTATAACCTTTTATATTATAATTAATTGGATTATCAATAGATAAATAATCCACTATTTCTCTTTTTTTTAAAAATATTTCTAATTCAGTTAAATCATCATTATATTTCATTTCTATTGGTTTTCGTTCAAATTGTCTATGTATATTATATAGTAATTTTTTTTCTTTTTCTGATATATCTTTAATTAATTGAATAAAGAATTTATAATTTACTATAAAATGTTGTGAATTTATAATTAAATTTTGTTTCAATTTATTTCTAATTTTAATATAACTATCTAATACTTCCTGAATTCCATTATATCTAATTTGTATAGAAGGTAGTTTTATAACAAAATCATTACCTAATAGGAAACTTAAAAATATATAATCTTGTATTGTATTATTTTTATCATAATTTCCCTTAAAATCTAAATCTTCAACTGTATATTTTCTAAATAAATCTATATCAAAATACACAAACTTATCATAATCTACATTGTAATTACCATAAAATTCTACTTTTTCACGATATAAATATAATTTATTAATATTTAATCCAAGACTTAATATTATTAAATCCGAATCTAATCCGTAAATACAGTTTACATCATTATGAAGTGATTTATTTTTTCTAATATACTTAATAATCTTTTGTTCCCCTTCTTCTATTGTATGTGAATCTGAAAATATTATTTTTATTTTTTTATCCTTTTTAACTTCTTTTAAATATTTTATTATATTATTACTTAAATCTATCATAAAATCTGTACCTGGGGATATTTGATTTTTATTCCAACTTTTATATTCTTTATTAAAATCTTTATAAATTTCAATTAATTCATTTTTTTCTTTAACTGATTTAATTCTCCTTTTTTTTTGAGTAATCATTTTTGATATAGGACAAACACCATCTATAGCAATATATAAACTTTTTTTAGGATTAACTAATTCAATAATTTCTTTCATTTTTTTAATAATATTATTAATAATTTCCTCATTTATATCTAAATTTTTGGTACAAGGATGAATTAAACAATTTAAATCCATATAAAAATTATCTACATTAATACATTCATCTTTTACTAAAACATCATTATATTTATAAAATATATTTTTAAAGTATGTTGGAATTCCCATTATAATATATTCTTAAAAAAAATCAATTTTAAATACTTTTATTAATATCAATACATTCATATAATATATAATTTAATTATTAATATATATTACGTAGTATTGAAGAATTTCTTGGAAAACAAACATATTTAGAACTTAAACCTGTTATACTATCCAAACATTGTATTATTAACGATCTTACTCCTAAACATTGAGTATGAATAATAATTCCATTTTTTGTTTCACCATTAACTATTATGTTTACTGTGTCTCCTATTCTTAAACTATTATAAAAATCAGTAGAATTATTATATATTCCATAATCCGACATTATATTAATATATATATATATATAAAATTTAAATTAATTATATATATATTAATGGATAAAATAAATACTAAAGAAATTGATTATTACAATAAAACTAAACAATTAAATTATTTTAATAAATTAAGATATTTATATAAATTACATATAACACAATTTTTTAATAATAATATTAAGTATTTACAAGATATAGGTAGTAATTCAAAAAAACAGAATGGGGTAGGTCTATTAATTATTAATATTACAAAAATTAATCCACAAAAAGTAGATTGTATTTTTTACCAACTTGATAAAATACCAGATGAATTAATAAATATTAAAAATAAAATTATAAATGATAATTATAAAGATAATAATATATATTATTATATAATAAATCGTAAAACTACTATGTTTTTAACACAATCATTAGAATAAAAAAAAATATTGTATTTTATCACATATTAATATCTTAAACATATTTATATGTTACATAAAACACTATATCTTTCTAAAATTAAAGATTTTTTTTTTATTAAACTTATATCTATTAAACTTATATCTTAAACTTATATCTATTAAACTTATATCTATTAAACTTATATCTATTAAACTTATATCTATTAAACTTATATCTATTAAACTTATATCTATTAAACTTATATCTATTAAACTTATATCTATTAAACTTATATCTATTAAACTTATAT
>Ga0228642_1000462_pt1 | contig 16539 bp, 16 predicted proteins | sample 53DmetaG_FD_190071 | JGI IMG/M metagenome (GOLD analysis project Ga0228642, IMG submission 190071) | Seawater microbial communities from Monterey Bay, California, United States - 53D | ecosystem: Environmental > Aquatic > Marine > Coastal | place: USA: California | collected 2016-09-29
GTTGAAGAAGTTGAAGAAGTTGAAGAAGTTGAAGAAGTTGAAGAAGTTGAAGAAGTTGAAGAAGTTGAAGAAGTTGAAGAAGTTGAAGAAGTTGAAGAAGTTGAAGAAGTTGAAGAAGTTGAAGAAGTTGAAGAAGAAGTTGATAACTATATTAATAAATTTATGAATATAATTAGTGATGATGATAATATTATACAATTACTATACGATAAAAATTTTGATACAAACATATTACCTATAATTATACATGCAATATCTGAAAAGGATGAAGAACTTGCTGAGTACATTTTATCAAACCCAAGTGAATTTTTTATGAGACTAATGACAAAAAGAATGGAGGAGATGAATAATACAGATAATACCTCTAATTTTAATACAAATTTAATTCAACCATTTCAATTATCAGAAACTGGTGAAGTATTAAGATCTATGTTTCCAAATATAGAAGATTATATAATTATTGAGGCATTACAAGTATGTGAAGATAATATTGAATTAGCTGCTAGTTATTTAAGTGATTACTTTTTATGAATAATTAATATAGTTAAATATTATTAAATTTGAATATAAAAAAATAAGTATAAATATAGTATACTTAATTGTGATAATATAACCTATGGTATGAATAAATTACATAAATAATTAAAGGAGAAAAAATAAAAAAAATTATTTAATTATATGTTATATTATTTTTGATAGAGTAGTGTATAAAATTTCACAATTAATTCTAAATGAAGAATTTCCTGAATAATCTTCAATTGGAATAATAAAATGTTTAATATTTTTTAATTTGCATAAATGATAATAACATAAATTAGGATTATCTTCTGGTATAAATTCAATAACTTTAGTAGAATTATTAGAGAAAATAATATTTGAAAGTCCTGCGCCGTGTGGTGCAATTACTATATTTGCATTTTGAAATAAATTTACTGTTTCCATTATAGAAAATTTATCTGAATCAAAAATAATAAAATTTCCAAATTTTTCTTCTAATAGATTAATACATTGAGTAAAATTTGATATAGATCTATCTAAATTATCTTTTCTATATATAATAATATTATAATAATTATTTTCTGTTAAATTAAAAGTATTTTCAATTAATTCAATACTTTCAAGAGTAGGATTACCACAAATAGTAGGAGTATAAAATAAACAATTAGGAATATTATATATAATATTTGGATTATATTGTATTATTTCTATATCTTTGATACAATGATTTCCTAATAAAGTTAAAAAATTATGAATAAACGATTTATTATAATATAAAATAAAAATAATATTTTTATTTTTAAATAAGATATGATTATTATTTATATAATTTATACAAAATATAATTCTTGGAAGTATTTCTATAAGAAAATGATAATATCCAAAAGCCCATTGTTGAACTAAATTAAAAATTATAGTATCATTAGGAAAAGAAGAGATTTGTGAAGACATATTTTCTAATTTAAAGATATTATTTAAAGTGTATATATGATTTTTATTTTTTTTTAAAATTAAACCATCTTTTAATAAGTATATATTTTTTAAATAAACTAAATATATATATTGTAATCTAGTAAAATTATTTTTATCATTAAAAGGTAATGGAGTATGATTTTTATTATGATTAATAAATAATTTTTTTAAATTATTAGTTATACTTATGGGATTAGAATATTGTATTTTTTTTTGTAATCCATAATGTAAAATGATATTATTATTATCAAAAAAATTTTTATTTAATTTATTATTATTATTAATATTATTTATTATTTCTAATGTAGTTTTAAATGAACCAGTTATAGAACAATTACTTTCATACCATTTAATACATTCTTGACTCATTTCATTCCATTTTGCTTCAGTCGTATTATAAATATAATAATCAATATCTTCTGGTTTAGTAATTAAAAAATAGTGTTTACCTTCTATTAAATCATTATAATAAGTTAAATCTACATCTGTTGTAATTAATGGAATAGTTCCTAAAGCTAACAATTCAATTTCACGATTACATTTAGGACCATAACCTCTCAAACATAAACCAAATTTAGAATGTACTAATAAATTTAAATATTCTTCCTGTGAATATTTATATTTTTCATTTGGATTCATCATTTGAAAAAATTCAATATAATTTTTATATATACTATTATTTCTAAATTTATCTTGGACCGAGTTTTCTATTTTACCTATAAAAATAGTATTAATATGTCTATTTTGATATGGTATAATATTGTATCGTATTTTTTCTAATTGTCTTGGCGAACGAGGCCAAAATATCCATTCTTTAGAATTATTAATTTTATCATTTGGATTTCCTAATAATATATGATTATATTTAGTATTTTGTAACCAATCAAGTGTAGGTCTATCATATAAAAGTATATCATTAATATTATTAAACCAAATATGTTCATTATCATTTTCTATAAGATTGCATAAATTATTTTCTTTCCATAAATAACATAATTCCCTAAAAGTATCATTTTTATGATTATAAAACGAATTTTGTCTAGGTTGTTTCGGTATATATATATTATATTTAATATCAATAAGTTTATTATTTTCAATAAAATTAAATAATAATTTATATTCTGTTTTAGAAGAAGTTTTTAATAAATTTATAATAAATATATTGAATTGTTTTATTTGATAATCATTAGAACCTACACCTATATGAGAATGAATAGTTCTTAAAGGTTTATAATCATAAAGTATATCATTATTGTATTTATCAATAGTAAAATTATTTTTAACTATTTGATTATTTAAATCAGATTGAAAAAAAGTCCACCATCCATAATTATATGTAATATTAAAATGAAAAGTTTTAATATCATTATCGTTATTTAAATCCTCCAAAGAAGCTTGTTCATAAAATCTAGAGTTGATTGTATATTTTTTCCATTTTTTTAGTATATCTATATTAGAACAAAATATAAATCCTGCATTAAATATACCATATAAATCTGTTTGTGTTTTAGTAATATTATGAAATGATAATCCTAAATCATAATTATATGGAATATTAAAATTAAATTTATTTAATAAAATATTATCAGTATCTATAAATAAAGTATTTAAACATTGTGTTAATGAATATTCAATAATAGTAGACTTTTCCATAGTAAAATCTTTCCATTTACTTATATTATTTCTATTATAAATAGAAGTATCATTATATTTATCTAAACCTAATACAGTATTAATATTTAATTCAGGAAAATCAATATATAATTTATTATTAACATAATAATCAGTTAATATATAAATCTGAATATTAGGTTCAAAAAGTTTTATAGAATATAATAATATTCTTAAATCTGCATATGCATTTTTATTACATATTGTGCATATAGAATATAATTGTGTTGTTAATAAAATTTTTTTTGGTAATAAATATTTATGCAGAAAATTTGCTGGATTATATTTTATATTTTCATTAAATTTTAATGAATTAAATCTAATATCATTTTTTGTAAAATTATCTCTTTCTTGTTCTAAATGATAATGTATTATTTGAATTGTTTCTATTGGATTAACAACATTATAATTTAAATCACACATAATTTTATTAATAATTGTATCACACCCATTAGAACCTAAAAAAATTTCTTTACTAATATTGTTTATTTTTATTGGAGATTTAAAAATCCAAGAATCATTTGAATCTATACAAGGATTTCCTAAAGGACCATTATGAGAAAATTTAATAATATTATTAAAACCATTAAATTCATAATCATTAACTAAATCAAATCTTGATATAGAAAAAAATAAATTATCAAAATCTATAGATTTTAGTACTTCAATTGTATTATTAAAAAATATATCAAGATTAGACAATATAATAATATTATTTTTAAAATTTTGATTTACATAATCAAATGCATCATAGAATGTTAATCTTTTATTAATTATTACTTGTCTAACTTTTGATTTAAGTTTTGGATTTAAATCCTTTAAAATATTTTTAAAATCATAAAATTCTTCATTTAATAGAATAATTATATCTATTAGAGGGTTCAAAATATTATTAATTAAGCATATAGTGTTTTCTTTTTGTCTTTGTTTATTTTCTGTATTATACCATTGGGAAATTAAAATTATTTGTGATGTATTAATTGAATATGGAATATATTCAAATTTATCATAATTTAATTTAGTAATACATTGTGTAATTGTATTTTCAACTTCCACTGAATCATTTATTTCATTTGTTAAATTATTTATACTATATAATAAACCATTATTACTTTTATATTTTTTAGTTATATTATTTAATTTATCAGTAAATATTTTAGATAAATCCATTATAGTAATATAAAAATATTAATTTTATATTATTTAATATAATTATAATTCGTTAAATATAATTTAAAAACTTAGTATATATATATTATATAACTAATGGAAAATAATAATGAACCAGAAAATAATAATGAACATCAAGAAATAAATGCAACTGAAAAACAAAATTTAGATAATATGTTAAAATCACTTACATCTAATAATGGTATAGAAAATTTATTAAACCAATTTTCTTCTTCTTTAAATACATTAGAAAATGAAAATATAAATAATATTGATGAAGAAACAGAAGATTATAATAGCGAATATGATGATAATATGTTAGATAAGTACTTAATAAATAATGAAGGTAGAAATATATGTGATATTTTAACTGATATTTGTTCTGAATTAAAAAAATTTAATAAATCTGATTAAATTTTTATATTAATAAAATATTTGAAAAATAAATATAATTATATAATATATTATATTATAATATATGTTTAATATTATAATTCATGATCCATTATCAAGTTGTTTATTTGCTTATGGATTATTTATCTTATTTTTGTTAAATTTTAAACCTAAATACTATTTCACTTCCGGGGGTAAAATAAGAAATAATCTACAATACAAATTAATATTTATACCTTTATTATTATACACCTTTTTTCTTGTTTTACACATTAATACAAAGTAAGTTAAATAAAATAAAATTAAATATTTGAATATTTATAAATGTATAAATTTTTAATAATTATAATTATAATACTTTTAATTCATCTTTTTCTTAATCAATTTTCTAGATTAAAAAAACACAAAAAAATAAAAACACAAACTCCACAAAAATTACCCGTTAATTCTTCTCCTCAACATAATAATAATTTAAAATCTGAAGAATCTACATATCAAAATGAAACTGATTTTTTAAATAATATCGAAAATAATTTATTAGAAGATTTATTATTAAATAATTAAGTATAAATAATATAATTTAAATAATATTTTAAAATAGATATGAATATATTAAATAATGATATATTACAAGATATTACTTTTTTTTTAAATCTAAATCAAGGATTAACTTTAATAAAAATAAATAAAAATTTATATCATAATAAAAATACAATTATATCTAGTTTAATTAAAAAAGAAACCAATTTTAGTAATTATGATGATTTAAAAAAAAAAATTAATGTTATAAATAAATATAGTATATTTTTAGATAAATTATTATATAGTAATTTTCAAGTATTTAATAATTATTTTAATTTATCAAATTCTAATCGTGTATTGTCTTCTAAATTTTATAATTATTACAATTTATTAATAAATATTAAAAAAGTAAAGAAAATTAAAGATAAACTTTTATTAAAAAAACAAATTTATCCACTATTCAATAAATGTATTTATATTATTATAAAAAATTATAATCAGAATCATTATATATATTTTGATATATTTAAATATAAACAAAATAATAATAAACTTGAACTTTACTTAAATTACAATAATACCTATAGAAATTATCAACGATTTTACCTATTATTTTTGTTTTTATCATTTAGTAAATTTATTTAGTATTATACTATTTCAAAAATAAAATATAAGTATTTAAAATTAACTATTATAATATATACAATAATATTTTTATTAATTAAATTTTATATTTAAAGATATATTAATTAGTAATATTAAATGGAAATAAGTAAGATTTGGAATAAATTATATAAAAAACATAAATTAATTAATAATATTGGTAATATTAAATTTTCCTCATTATGGCGTTTATATCATCATTACACAGACGATAATAAATGGGGTATAGACTCATATACTAATATTTATAATATTGAAGATATTAAATCTTTTTGGTATTTTTATAATAATAAAATGCAATTAAATAATAATATGTTTTTCTTAATGCGTAATAATATAGAACCAAATTATGAAGATGAGAATAATGTAAATGGAGGTTATTTTTCTTTTAAATTTGATGCAACTGATATCTATAAGGTATGGTTAAAATTAAGTTTGAATTTGGTAAGTGAAAATTTAAGCTTACATGAAGGTAATATAATTACTGGTATAACAATTTCAACAAAAAAAAATTTTAAAAAAAAATTTTTTATAATAAAAATTTGGATTGGTGATAAAAAATATGGTGATTTATCATATATTAATCACAAATTTTTAAATTATAAAAATAAAAATATTATTTATAATAATTTTTTTAACTAATAAATATTAATTTATTTATTTATTTTTTTTATATTATATAGTAATAATAATGGAAACATTTACTTTAGCATCATTAATTGGATTAGGTTTATATATAAATTCTAATAATGAAAATGAAATAGAAAATGAAATAGATGATAAAAAAATAAAAAATAAAGGTGGGAAATCAATTTATAATTCAAATGAAGTTAATAAAAATAAAAAAAAAATAATTAAAAAATGTAAAGATAGATATAATAAATCATTAATACCAGAAGAAAGTAATATAATTCCTAAAAATTATAGTTTAAATAAAACATTTAAAAATAATAATGAAAATGTTTACTCTGAATTATTAGAAAAAAAAGTAGATTTTTCACATAATAATATGGTTCCTTTCTTTGGAGGTAATTTAAAACAAAATATGAATGTAGATTCATATAGTACTAAATTAGATATTCATACTGGTAACGAATATGAATATAAACCCAAAAGAAATCCTGAAGTTCAATTATTTGAAAAAACTAAAAATTTAACTAATATATATGGTAGTTCTATTTATAATGATAAAGACAGATATGAAACTGCTGTAAATAATATTAAAAATAATGAAAAACCAATAGAATCTATTCAGGTTGGTCCTGGAATAGGTTTAAATTATAATGATGGACCACGTGGTGGATATCAACAATTTGATGTAAGAAAATATGCATTACCAAAAAATGTTGATGAATTAAGAACTAAAGATAATAAAAAAATATCATACACAGGTAGAATCATACAAGGTAAATTTCATATACAAAAACCAGATTATAGCGATATTAAATTTACTAAGGAAAAACAATCACAATTTTTAACTGACAAAGAATTATTACCAACTAAATATTATGTAAATAAAGCAAAAGCAAAACCTACAGTTGTTTTAAAATATACTAATAGAAAAGACAGTAAAGAAATAATTGGTACTGTTGGTAATAAAGCTATTAGTAAACAAGAATTAAGACCACAATTTAAAAAATCTGTAAAAGTAACATTTTTAGGGGATACATCTCGAAATGTAAATACTACTAAAAATCATAAAAATATAGATAATATCGTGAAATCTTTTACTCCAGGAGGAGAGAAAAAACATAATAATACAATTAAATCTAATAATAGTAATATTTCTATAAGAAATGTAATTAAATCTACTAAAAAAAATATTATGCCTTTCTTTGATAAATCAAAAAATACAATTAAACAAACAACAGAATGTAATAATAATAATGGTAATTTAACTGGAAATCAAAAAACTATTAATTATTATTCTGATAAAGCTAAAAATACAATTAAACAAACAACAGAATGTAATAATAATAATGGTAATTTAACTGGAAATCAAAAAATTATTAACTATTATTCTGATAAAGCTAAAAATACAATTAAACAAACAACAGAATGTAATAATAATGATGGTAATTTAACTGGAAATAAAAAAATTATTAACCATTATTCTGATAAAGCTAAAAATACAATTAAACAAACAACAGAATGTAATAATAATGATGGTAATTTAACTGGAAATAAAAAAATTATCAACTATTATTCTGATAAAGCTAAAAATACAATTAAACAAACAACAGAATGTAATAATAATGATGGTAATTTAACTGGAAATAAAAAAATTATAAACTATTATTCTGATAAAGCTAAAAATACAATTAAACAAACAACTCTAACACCTACTACTATAAGTAATATAAAACCTACACAAATAGAAAGAATACGTGAATATGATGAAAAACCTTCAACAACATTAAAAGATACATTAATTACAGAATCACAAAAGATTAATTTAACTGGTAAAACACAACCAAAAAAATATTTAAATGATAATGCTAAAATGACTCATAAAGAAACTTATGTTAATAATGAATATTATGGTGATGCTAATAATTCTGCTAATGATGGTTATAAAGTTGCTAACTTTGATGCGAAGGATACTAATAAACAAATAACATCCAATAATGATTATACAGGTATTGCTAATAAAGAAGACTCAAATGGTTATATTAGTTCAAATTTTGATGCAAAAACTACAAACAAAGAATCAACATCTAATAATGAATATATAGGAACTATTAGTGGTGATAATAAACCTATGTCTTATGATGATATATATAATGCTACATTTAATGAAATTAAAGAGGTTATATCAGAAGGTAGAATTCCAACTAACCAAGGTGCTAAAAATTCTATTAATTCAGATGATATTACTTTACAAATTACTAAAAATCAATATACAGATGAAAGAACTCCTAATTTTACAAATATTAATAGTGTATTACCAACAAAAGATATGATTAATTTAACACAAGAAAATGATAATAGTTTAATTGATGAAATTATGGAACAACAAAAAAATAGAAATGATGGAACTATATTAAAACAACTTGATGATAATAAATATAATATATCTATTATTTAAATAATTTACTTTTTCATACAATTTGCATAAAAATTGCATAAAATTTGCATCTAAAATTGCATAAAAATTGCATAAAATTTGCATCTAAAATTGCATAAAAATTGCATAAAATTTGCATAAAAATTGCATCTAAAATTGCATAAAAATTGCATCTAAAATTGCATAAAAATTGCATCTAAAATTGCATAAAAATTGCATAAAAATTGCATCTAAAATTGCATAAAAATTGCATAAAATTTGCATAAAAATTGCATAAAATTTGCATAAAAATTGCATAAAAATTGCATAAAAATTGCATAAAATTTGCATAAAAATTGCATCTAAAATTGCATAAAAATTGCATAAAATTTGCATAAAAATTGCATCTAAAATTGCATAAAATTTGCATAAAAATTGCATCTAAAATTGCATAAAATTTGCATAAAATTTGCATAAAATTGCATCTAAAATTGCATAAAATTTGCATAAAATTATTTAGAAATTGATATATTATAGAACGATGAACTATGACAAAAAAAAACAAAGTTAATTATAAATAATAATAAAAAAATAATTAAATAAACTTAAAAACACAAAAAAACAACCATTCATTCTTCAATACGAGGAAAGAATTAATAAAATTAATAAATAAATTTAAACTCGAAAAAGTAATATAATAAAATTTAAAAATATAATTAGCAAAAATGTAGGTTACTTATTTATAAATATAATAACATTTGGAGTAAGATATATATGGGTAAGGGGATGAATAGTTTCATAATCATTTAACAAATTAAACAATATGACAATTACCTTCAAATAGAATATTTTGTAAATTAAACTTTAATTATTATGTAGTACCAGTCGCAGGTACTATGTATATAATACAACCAATACTAAGTAGATAACTTAGAGAAGAAATATTAAAAAAAAGTACGAAAAAAAGAAAATGTTCATTTAGATATAAAAATTAAATTTTTTGTAAATTAATAATCACTTATTAAATCTATTTTTACTGGTAAAACTCTTTTATTAGGATCATTATTTATTAATTTTGATAATAGATTATTTAAATCATTACTATCAAATTTTTTTTTTCCATTTTTAATATCATTTATAGTAACAATTTTTTGCATTTCGGTGGTGAATTCACTAAACACTTCCAAAATAATAATACCTATACTATATAAATCTGCTTTGAAATCATAATTATTTCCTGCTAAAATTTCTGGTGCAATATAACTAAATGTTCCAACTTCATCATAGTTTAAATCGTATATATTTTTTGCTAGACCAAAATCACCAATTTTTACATTATTATTATAGTCTATAAAAATATTTGTAAGTTTTAAATCACGATGAATTATTTCATTTTTATGAATATATTTTAGTCCATTAATTATTTGTTTACAAATGATTTGTTTCTTATAATTACTTAATTTATTTTCATTTAAATATTCTTTAAGATTTTGTTTACATAACTCCATCTGTATAAAGACAAATTTATCGTAATCATTTTCATCATACTCTGAATTGTCACTTGAAAAAGAATTTATATCATTAAAATTATTGTTAAATTTTACTAATTGTGTATCATTATTTTCCTCAATTATTATACTATCACAATTTTTGATAGCATTATTAATTTTAACAGATTCTAACCAACTACTGTAATATCTTACAATATTTTTATGATTTAATTTAGCTAATGAACGTAATTCAAAAATGGATTGATAAAAATTATTTTTAATTCCTATTTTTTTAATAGCATAATTATTATCGTCTAATGGATTATATACTTTATAAACTTTAGAAAAAGCACCAGAACCTAAAAGTTCGTGATTAATAAAATTATCAAAAAATGAAATATTATTTCTAAATAAATTTTGTGATAATTCTTTTGTAAAAATACTAAATATATTGTTTTTTATTTCCAATATATTTTCTTGGTTAATATCAATATCTAATATATTAAGACTTTCTAATTTATTTAATAAATGATTTTTAATTTGTGTTTTTTCTATGTTATAGTTTATTGTAAATAAATCAGAAATAGTCTCTATTAGGGATAAAATCAAAAAATCCTTAATTTTATCTTTATTTGATATAACATTCATATTATATTATATATATTTAATTATTGTAAAATTGATTTTATATAATATATATATTACTAAATATGAATATAGAGATAAAATCAAAAAATTTAAAATATATTATAAAAATTCAATCCGTAATCCGTTTATTTTTATATAGAAAGAATAATCTACCAAATTCAATATTACTTATAAAACATATACTAAAAAACACTAAATTTAATTGTTCTAATTTATTAGATGATGGAAGAACTAATAGTTGTATAGATGAAGAAACAATATATAATATATTATTTAAAATTATAGGGGAAAGAATAAAAAAAGCACCACCAAGACATTGGTTTGATTATAAAATATATGATTACAAATATGGATTTTTGATTATAAATTTTAAATCAACAACAACAATAACATCAGACAATACAGGTAATATGGCTATGTGTGTATATGCTTTAACAGATGAAGAATTATGTTTAACAAGTTATCATAATAGTGGTACAATGTCTGAATTATTAATAACTAAAATTAAAAATAATCAATTAAATAAAAAATATAAAAAAGACTATTATTTTCTAGTTGTAAATAAAAATAATACAAACCAAATTATATGTAATAGTTTTAAAGGATTAACTAAATTAACTCCTAATATAAATAATTTACCTTTTCAAATAAAATGGATTGATAATATAAATTTTGTTTATAAAAAAATTGATGATATTAAAAATAACTTTATACAAATAATACAAAAACCTAAACCGAGTTGGAGAGAACAATTTTTAAATGAAATTAGAAATATTTAATAAATGATTTGAAATTTGTTTATGACCAATTTTAAAACGTCCTGAATATAAATAATTTTTTTTAAAATTATTGCTATTAAAATAATTTATAATTTTATCTAAATTAATATTATCATTTTTAGGAATAAGCATAATTAATGAACCTCCAAAATATTGCACTTTATCAATAAATACTACATTATTATCACGAGTTAATGTTTGTATATATATACATTTTTTGTTATAATTTTTTTCAATATTTGTAATATTTCTTGGTGCTCCCCATTCATAAAAATTGTTTTCATTAAATTTTTTTATTTTTCTTTTTAATAAAATATCTTTATTTTTTAATAAATAACTATTTAATTCCTCATTATTACTTGGAAAATTTTTTAAATAGATATAGTTATCTATTTTATTTTTTTTATTTAATATTTTAATATTTCCTAATTTATCATTTTTAAATACTTCTTCCTTACCGGAAACCATTCCTACATATACATTAAAATAATTATTTATTTTTTCTAAATTTATTTCATTATTATCATTAAGTGTTATAATACCATTACTATTAATTAAATATTTATCATCCCATTCATTTACATCTTTATCATTTAATTCTGTATAGTATTTCACTTTATTATCTAAATTTTTATTTTTACAGTATCTAAATATAATAATATCTATACTAGCATTATCAAATAAACTTTCTGTATTTGGATGATGTATATGTGTAAATGTTCCATTGCTTATCATATCATTAATTAATTTAGCAGAAGATGTTAATTTAATAAAATCACTTGGAACTATAAATATTAATTCACCGTTATCAATTAATAAATTATAACATTTTTCTATAAAATCTATATATATATTACGAATTCCTTTTGTATTATAAAATGGAGGATTTCCTATAATTGTTTCATATTTATTATTTACTTCTTTTTTTAGAAAATCTCCATAAATTATATCATCTTTATTAATATTATCTAAATGATTAATTGTTTCATCAATCTCATACATATCAAATTTTACATTAGTACTTTTTATTTTAACATAATTTACAAGATCACCTCTACCAACAGATGGTTCAAGAATTTTATTTGGACTATTTAATATTAATTTATATACTATATCCTTAATTATTTTATTTTTTGTAAAATATTGTCCAAGTTTTTTTTTTTTTGAATCCATATTATATATTATAATATATATAAATCAATTTTAAATGATTTATCTTTAAAAAATATAATATTAATATTTATATTAATAAAATTACTATAAAAGAATTAAATTTCAATTTTTTTATTTAATTCTCCTATAATATGCATAGTTTTATATTTAGTTCAAAATTCTACTTTATAAGTAGCAAAGATACTTTAAATATCTTGTTCATCTAGTGAATAAGACGTATTACAATCATCAAATTTATTAACGCACTCCTCAAATGAATTTGTATAATATGAATTATTCTCTATAATAATAAAATCATCTTTTTTTTATATCAATATTTTCAGTTTTTATATTTTCACAAAGATTTCGAATTAATTAATTTATTAGAGCTTCTTTTTAATGTTTTTTATTAGCTATATTTAATGCTTTTTTTTAAGTCTATTATCTTTTCTACCTTTTTTTAATGATTTAACTAAACATTTCGATTTTTTAGATTTTTTATTTTTTTTAGAATTCTTTATATAATTACTATTAGATATTTACTTAATATTAAAATTGATTTAAAAACAAACTATGTATTATATATAATATGAATATTGTATTATCAGAAAATCCATCTTTATCAGAATTATTTTCTCTATTTAATAATTCAGAAAATAATTTAAATAATTTAGATGAATACGAAAAAGAATTTTTTAAAGATGTAAAATTATCAATAATTATAATATATATATATAACACAAATACATATGCTCTAAATGATTTATTAAAATCAGGTGGATATAGTTTATTAGATAATGGAGAACCATCTACACATTTTTGGTTAGGAGGACAATTAAAAAAAAATATAAATGATCCAATAACTGAAGATGATATAAAAAAAGTAGATGAAATAAATAGTAAATCTGATTTATCATTATGTTATGGTATTGAAATGTATAGTGTTATGGAACATAGTAATAGATATTATAACTTCAAAAAATTATTATCTGCTTATAAAGAATTATTTAATCATCGTAAATTCAAACCAAATGGAATGGGATATAACGAAAGTAAAGATAATTTTGAATTACTTAATAATATTTATGAAATTTCCAGATAATTGTTAAAAAATGCATAATTATAAATAGCAAATTGAAAACAAAGAAAATAAATAATAATATTTTTTTCTTTGGATATAAATAAAATGAAAATAAGTAAATTGATAAATATGAAAAGTTAATCTATAAAAACAGATAGACCTCCAAATCTTAGACCAATCCATAGAATAGTACCACCTGATAATATCATTGAAGAAAAGTTATATAGAAGACATGGAGATATTATTATGTCCTCTAAAAAAACCTGTTCAATATTGTAAATTTAATGTAATAAAAATTTATAAAAAAAAAATTGTAATCATTTCGAAAAAAAATTACATAGCACTTATAATGGGAAAAATCGTAATAAGAAGCAACGCTCTGCGAAGAAGACATTTCTTTTTAGTAGCAATGTCCAGAATAGTAAGCACCATAGTTCAACAGACTGTTCAATTCAAGTAAATAATCTATGGAACTCAAATAATGAATCACCTTCAACTGTAAGTTTGGAGGAAATTCAAGCGAATCAGGAAGTTGAGTCGAAAAGACTTAAAGATCAATCTTCAACAATAATATCCTCGTTTAAAAATTATCATAAATATTTTTAGAATTACCAATACCCATTATAATATTATGTTTAAATTATTTTACTTAAATAAATCACATATATCTTGTAAAGCTTCAGTGACCATATTGCATTTATATTTAATTGTATGTAAATTATATTTTTTAATATAATTATTATATTTATTTTTAAAATTATTTTTAATATTATGCAATTTATTTGTTGAAATTTTAATTAGTTTATAATCATTTCGCAGACAAAATATATTATAACATTCAACCATATCATCAATTTTTGATAAATCAAAATTTTCTGCAACAATTAATTCTAATGGTTGTCTATAATATCTACTATGATTTGCTACTGACATATAATTCATAAGTGGATTAATTTTTGGATCAAAAGTTGATCTTAATGTAATATTAATTCTTGGTCTGAAAAATTTTTCATCTTTTTTTTTATGTTTTAAAACCCTATGAGGAATACTTGAATTCATAAATAAAATACTGTTATCCTCTAATTTTACATCTTCGTATTTTTCATTTTTTTTAAGTTGAAATCTTGAATAATATTTATCCTCGCTGGGTTTTCCGTCTAAATAAAATGTTAATGAAGCAAACATAGGTTTATTTTCAACTTCATTTGGATACCATTCTTGGTCATCTGTATGTGCTGCAATAGTCATATCAGGTTGTGTATAATGATTACAAACTCCAATACTAAAAGTATAATCGTTCATCCTAATTTCTGGCAGCACAGTTTTTAAATAATTTTTTATTTCTGGAACAATTTTTGATAATTCTTCAGGTAAAGCTTCCACGCTAGTTTTTAAGGTGACATTATTTTGGGTTTGTTTAGCAGTCCAACAAGTTGTTTCCCATTTATTACCTATTAAGTTACCATCATCATCTATGCCTTGACCATTACCAAAAGTATTAACTTTACGTTGTGGAAAATTTGTAACAAAACCACCAGGAACTTTATAATTCCATTTCATATTTTTTAAAAATTCTCGCAAATTATTTAATTTTTCTGTATCAATAATATTTTCAAGTCGTTGCAGATGTGTAAAAGACATTTAAATTTAAACATCTTAAAAATCAATTTTATTAATATAAAATTGTTTTACACCTTTTAACATTTAAAACGCCGACTTATTTATAATTTTTTAAAGTTTTTTTTCTACTTTTTTTTGGAATATATTTTTTTGATTTATTATAACTACCTTTGAATAAATTTTTATAAGTATCTTCTAAAATAGAATTTATTATTTTTCTTATATTATTTTTTAATTTTACCAAATCTACATCTTTTTCTTTTCTAAAAATTTAAAGATTATATTAAAGAAAAAACAAAATTAACTAATGAATTACAAGACTTTTATATAACAGATTTATGGAGACAAATGAAATGGAGACAATTTGTTTATTCTCGTAAATCAGAAGATAAATTTATGAATAATATTAAAAATGTATTTGGTGATGATATAGTGATTGCTTATGGTGATTGGAGTAGAAGTAGTCAAATGAAACATTTATGCCTACCAAAAATAAAGGTATAAGAAAATTAATAGAAAAACAATATGAAACAATATCAATACGCGAATATAATACAAGTAAAAAGTGTAGTGTTTGTTTAGAAGATTTAAATTATATGAAACATAATAATAAAAAAACCTTTAGACATCTATGTTGTCAAAAATGATTGAGTTCCGAAAACAAACAAACAGCATTTAAGACACGAGATGCTAATTCAGCAATAAATATAATGAATATATTTAAATATTATTGCTTACATAAAGAAAGACAATAAGCATTTAAACCTATTCGTTCTTCATATGCGAAAGCATAGTAAAGTTGAACTATCAGTTGATTTTACCGAGTTAATGACT
>Ga0228642_1000472_pt1 | contig 16370 bp, 21 predicted proteins | sample 53DmetaG_FD_190071 | JGI IMG/M metagenome (GOLD analysis project Ga0228642, IMG submission 190071) | Seawater microbial communities from Monterey Bay, California, United States - 53D | ecosystem: Environmental > Aquatic > Marine > Coastal | place: USA: California | collected 2016-09-29
ACATACAATACATTTAGGACTTTTAATATCAATCATATTTTCTAATTTACAACCGCTACAATGTGTAGCTTTTTTTTCACCTTCATAATTAAAATGTGGTCTTGTTTCTTTACATACAATACATTTAAGATGTTTAATATCAATCATATTTTCTAATTTACAACCGCTACAATGTGTAGCTTTTTTTTCACCTTCATAATTAAAAACTGGTTGTTTTTCTTTACATACAATACATTTAAGATGTTTAATATCAATCATATTTTCTAATTTACAACCGCTACAATGTGTAGCTTTTTTTTCACCTTCATAATTAAAATGTGGTCTTGTTTCTTTACATACAATACATTTAGGACTTTTAATATCAATCATATTTTCTAATTTACAACCGCTACAATGTGTAGCTTTTTTTTCACCTTCATAATTAAAATGTGGTCTTGTTTCTTTACATACAATACATTTAGGACTTTTAATATCAATCATATTTTCTAATTTACAACCGCTACAATGTGTAGCTTTTTTTTCACCTTCATAATTAAAAACTGGTTGTTTTTCTTTACATACAATACATTTAGGACTTTTAATATCAATCATATTTTCTAATTTACAACCGCTACAATGTGTAGCTTTTTTTTCACCTTCATAATTAAAAACTGGTGTTGTTTCTTTACATACAATACATTTAGGAGACATATAATTTTATTTATTTTATATTAAATCAATTTTATATTAGGATAAGCATTTCTATCCAAAATATCATCACAAATTTTTTTCGCTCTAATTTTAATGGAATATCATAATTATTATATGGAGTAATTTTTATTCTATAATATGTTTTATATTCACTATGATTTCCATCGTTTTTAACTGCTCTTTTTTTAACTTCTGTTTTATATGTAAACATACCAAGAGATTTACATAAAATTTCAATATCATCAATTAAATTCTTTAATTTTAATGTTAAATCCCAACAATAATTTTTAACTCCTTTCTTAATTCTATTATAACTAGTTCCATGTTCCATCATCACTATCAATTATACCTGCTAATAATGCTTTTCTATTTTCAATAGATGACTCTAAATAAATTTTTGGTATATGTTTATTATTAATTAAATTCTCTAATTTGAATGTATTGTTTAAAATATTATCACCAGAATTTCCAGACATATTAAAACATTCTGGATAATCCTTATCACTTTTTGTTTTTTCTTTTATATTTAAATTTAATTTATCTGCTAAATCTCTCAAATATGGTAATAATATATTTTGATCTTGTTTTCCTATTGTTATTTCTCCATATCTACAAGTTGTTCCATCGCCTAGCCAAAGACCTATATAATATGGGTCAATAGGAATAAATCATCAAAATTTATTACTTTTGGTATATATCTAAATATATCTAATTCTTTTTGAGTAAATTTATTTAATTCATTTGAAGTTAATTCTAAATTATTAATAATTAAATTTTCACCATATTTATTTTTTATACTATCAATTAATTTATTAGATATAATATCTTTTTCTTCTTGGGTTTCATTTCCTTCTAATTTTATTGCTTGTGTAATTTTTTTATATTTACTATTTTCTTTTATAATAAAATATAATCTAAGTTGTTTTGTATTATTTTTAAAAATTTCATATACATTAAGATTATGATTATAAAATACTTTTAGTTTTATTATTTCATCTTCGTCAAATTCAAATTTATTATATTTATGTAGTCCTAATAGAAATTCATTTTTCATTTCTAATAATTTTAAAATAAAAAAAATCAATTTTATATATGATTTATAATTTTTATAAATTTTTATATAAATATTTGCGTATTATAATAATTTATAATTATATTATTTATAATTAGTATTATATAATGAACGTTCAACTAAAAAAATTTGATATGCAAAGTATTGATCCTGATAAAGTAGTTATTTTTATAGGCAAAAGACAGACAGGTAAATGTCTAAATTTTTTAACTGAAGTTAGAATGAAAAATGGTTCGAAAAAAGCAATAGGTGATATAAAAATTGGCGAAGAAGTTGAAACTTTTGATCCAATCAGTAAAAAAATGAGTTATAGTAAAGTAGTTAATCAATATGTAGAAAAAACAGAAAAAAAAATATTTAGACTAGAAAATTTTAGTAATAGAAGTATAGATGCTACATTCGATCATAAATTTATGACTTATGATGGTTGGAAACAGGTAGATGAAATAGATATAGAAAATGATTTATTAGGTGTAGAAGGAAATATAGAAATATTAAATGATAATAATTATAAAGAAAAAATAATTTTAGATGAAGTTAAATTTATAAAAAATCTTATAAATTACTTAGATGAAGAATTAATAAATGAATATGTTATAGAATTAAAAAAAATAGATTTATTAAATTTAAGAACTGATAATAAAAAATTATACAGATTAATGAGAATTTTAGGATTTGTAATGGATAAAAATAGTTTAATTTATAAAAATAAAAAATTTATATTAGATATAATTTTTAATGATGATTATGATATTGAAATGTTTGAACTAGATATGAAAGAACTTGGATTTAAAAATATATCATATAATAAAAAAAATAATAATTTTGAAAATAGTAGTATTTTCTGTAGTTTATTAAAAGTATTATTTTTGGATTTAGAATGGATTAATGATTTAAGTGATATGTGTAAAAGAGAATTCTTGTCAGGATTTATTGGTAGTAATATTAATAAATATGATGAGAATAAAATTATAATTTTAAATAATGAGAATATATTAATTAAAGATTTATTTAAGTATTTTAAAATAAAATACAATATTCATCATAATAAATTATTTATAGATGATAATATTATTAATTTTTATGAAAAAATAGGATTTAGATATAATAGATTAGTTCATACAAAAATGGGATTAATAATAGAATATTTAAAATCAACAAAAAATAATTTATCTAATTTAAACGATTGGATTAATAAATGTAAAATTATATGTAATTCTTTATTTATACCTATAAAAAGTATAACTGAAATAGAAAATTGTTTAATTTCAGATATAACTACAGAATCATCAAATCATAGTTTTTATGCGAATGATTTTTTAGTTCATAATAGTTTTTTGGTTAAGGATTTGCTCTACTATCACAGACATATTCCTGTTGGTACAGTAATTTCTGGAACTGAAAGTGCTAATTGTTTTTATGGTAATATAGTACCGAGTGTATTTATACATGATGAATATTCAGCACCAGTAATAAAGAATGTAGTAAAAAGACAAAAAATAATAAAAAGACAAATGAATTATGAATTACATAATGATGGTCATACAGATATAAATCCAAATGCGTTTTTAATTTTAGATGATTGTTTAGATGATAATTCTTGGATAAAAGATAAAAATATAAAAACTTGTTTTATGAATGGTCGTCATTGGCATATATTGTTTATAATTACTATGCAGTTTGCATTGGGTGTTCCACCAAATTTAAGAACGAATGTAGATTATGTATTTATATTAAGAGAAAATATTGTATCAAATAGAAAAAGAATATATGAACATTATGCAGGAATGTTTCCAACATTTGATACATTTCAACAAGTAATGGATCAATGTACAGAAAATTATGAATGTTTAGTAATTAATAATAATTCTAAAAGTAATAAATTAGAAGATCAAGTATTTTGGTATAAGGCTAATCCACATCCACCATTTAGAATAGGATCAGACGCAATATGGAGACATCATCAATTAAATTTTGATCCACATCATGATAGTGATGATGATGGAGAAATACCAAGAAAAAGAAGTAGTGGTCCAAAAATAAATGTAAAAAAAGTTAAAAAATTTATATAATATAATAGTACTATATGGACAAGTATGAAGAAATAATTAATAAAATGGATAAATATATAAAAATATTAAATAAATACTTACATAATTTTAAAGAAAAGATTATTGAATTGAAAGAATATAATAAAAAAGGAATAAATGTTGATAAAATAATTGAATCAATTAATAATAATACAGAGGAAATACAAAATATACTAAATAGTATTTTTAAAGAATTATTAAATATTAATAAAACATTAGTAAATCATATAGAAATAACAAAAATTAATAGTAAAATTTATTTAGATAATAACTTTGATGAAAAAAATAAAAATAGGTTGTGTTGTTGTTAAAAATATATTATAATAATATATGGCGGCGTTCTTTGATAATTACAATGATGCAATAAGTAAATTAAACGAAGATTGGGATAATTTAGAAATATTACATGATACAGAAAAAGATTTATTAATGGAAGGTGATATAATATTAAAATACTTAAATAATACTGAAAGTATAAGTGAAATTAAAAATAAAAAATGTTTATTACTAGAAGGACCAGATGATGGAACAATATTATTATTATATAGTAATGTTAATGATAGAATTGAAGATATTTGGAATTGGAAATTAATTTATGTATTAGCAAATGAATATTGTATAATTGAAAAAGAAAAAAAAGATAAATATAAGTATGACCCTTTAGAATGGTTTTATAAAACAATTAAAAATAATTTTCAGTGGAAAGATGCTGTAAAAATTTTAAATAAAAATTCAAATGTTAATAGTTTTTTACTAATTCAAAGAATTAAAGAAAGAGCTATTAGAACTGGATTAAGATGTGTACTATTTGGAGGTCAAGGTAGTGATAAAAATATTGTAACTGAATTAGATGGACCTTATTTATATACTCAATCATTGGATAGTTTATCTATTGATATTTTTAGAGCAGTTGAATCAACTTCAAGAAAAGGACAAAAAACACATATATTATTTACATTTAAACATATGTCAAAAGATACATATGGTTTTACTGTTGACGGATATTCATTATCTGAATTACTAGAATTTGGTTTAATTGATAAATTAAATAATTTTTTTGATTATAAAAATAGTAACATATCGGTAACTTATGAAGAACAAAAAGATGTAGAAGGATTTACAAATATAATAATTAATTGGTAATTTCATATTTTAAAAATTTATATAAAAACATTAATTTTCTAAATTTTGTTGGATTAGAAAAAATGTAGTATAGTATATTTTTTCTAATTCCTTCATTTTTATTATCTATTAAATATAACATTTTTTGTGAAATTAAATTATGTTTATAATAACAGTTTTTATAATCATTATTATCTATTTTATTAATAAGTTCACGATATTCAATTTCATTAATATTTATTTGTAATTCTTTTAATAATTTTTTATAATTTATGTCATAATAATTGATTATATATTTATCTATTTTATTTTGTATATTAGTATTTAGTTGTTTATACATTATTAAATATATATGTTATTTCATATATTTTTTATATATAAATATATTATAATGTTTATTAATATAATTTTAATATTAATAGTATTTTTTATAATATATATTGTATTTAAATACGAAAAAACACTATTTAAAAATAAAAAACCTGTTAAAAAAGGAGGAAAAAAACACAACCCTGTTAAAAAAGGAGGGGAAAAAAAAAAACCTGTAAAAAAAACTGTTAGAAAGAGAGTAAAAAAAAAAATGTTTAAAAATATTGGAGGAAATGAAAATACAGAAAAAAATATAAATCAAAATAGTAAAGAACTTAAATCTAAATTTGAAATTCAAGTGGATAAAGATAATGAAGAGTACTATAAACAACTATTTGATAATATTAACTTAAATCAAGAATACTTATATGAACCATACGATAAAAATAAATATGATAATTATGAAAATTTACAAAATTTATAAAAATTCAGTAATTTATAGATTTGATAAATTAAATAATATACCATCCGGTAATGGAATTTTTACATTTTTAATATCTTTAATTAATGAATAATTATCAAGTATATAGTTTATTTTATATAATTCAAAATTACTTAAATTATGATATTCTCTTACATGTTGTGGATGTACATTTGTATTTTCAAATTTCGTAATTTTATCAATATGAACTTTTGACTTAAATGATAAATTTTGAATTGATAAATCAAGATTTTGTCTTTTTCTTTTTAAATTATCAGATACATCCCTTGGTATATATTTAAATTTATAAGGATCTGGTTCTATTTTAATATCAGTTTCTGTTCTAAAAGTTCTATCTTTTGATTTTCTCCATTTTTTATCTTTCTTAATAACTCGTGTCCAATTAACTTGATTTTGTAACCAAGTTTGTCTTTTTAATAACGAAATATCTTTATTACTATTATCATTATATTTATTTTCTCTATCCATTATATCTATATTAATATATATAAAACAATTTTAAGTGCTTATATATATTAATATATATATATATATATTAATTAAAAAATCTTAAAAGATAATTTTTATAAATAAATGTAAATAATGCATTTTCACTGTAACCTAAAATTTTAATTATTTCTTCTAAATTGATCACTTTTGTTAATGATATTTTATTCATTGGATTATTTAAAGATATTCTAAATAAATTTACAATATTGTTATATTCTAAATGCAAACTGTAACCGGTTTTTATGTATATTATCATAAATGGATAATATTTATTTTTAGACAAATTTAAATAACTTTTATAAGTATCATAACTAATAATATGTATATTATTTTTAATAGTAGAACAATTAATATTATACAATATTATAATTTTAATAAAGTTATGTGTATCTATATCTTTAATAAAATTATAGTATTTTAAATTTAAAACTTTATAGTTAAATATACATTTTGATATATTATTATATAAATTAATATTATTTTTAATATATTCTGTTTTACTCTCAAAATTTATTTCTTTTTCATTACACAATTCATTTTTATTTAAAATTTTTGTTTCTAATACTTTATTTAATTTACTATAATGAAAATTTTTAATTTTATTAGTAATTACATTTAATTCTTTATTTGTTTTTGATATATTACATAAATAGTTAAATCTATGAAACTTCAATAATATTGTCTCAATTATATCTATATGTAATAAATTCATATCTATATATATATAGTAATAATAATAAAATTTTAAGTAATTTAAAAAAAAACTATTATATTATAATTTTGTACAAAAGGAATATTATACAATCTACTATATTAAATTTATTTGAGGAATTAATATTAATATTACTAATTTCATTTATTAAGTAAATTTTTGTTTTATTATCTAATATAGTTTTTTTTATAAAAATTGTAAAAATTTTATATAATATTGTTTCAATTGAATATTCATTTATAATAAATAAATTTTGTAAAATATTTTTGATAATAATGTATTTTTCTAAATCCTTTGTTAAAATTAAATCAACAATATTTTCAAAGTAATTTATGCAAGGTATATTATATTTTTTTTTATTTAATAATTCAAACAATAAATTTAAATTGTATTCACTTTTTTCTAATATTTCTAATTCTTCATTATAATTTAAATTTATATTTTCATTTAAATTTACATAATGAATTATTTTATAAATTTCAAAATTATTTAAACAACGACATCTTAATAGCAAAAAATTTGGTATATCAATATGTTTATCATTAAGACCTATTATTTTTATATTATTAAATTTATTTATTAATTTAGAAATTATTTTATTATTATACGAATTAAAATTATTAATATTATTTATTATAAAAATTTTTATACTATTATCTATTGTATTACTATAACATAATTTATATATAATTTCCTTAATTATTAAATAATTATTTATAATATTTCCTGTATCAAAAAATTCATAAGTATAATTATTTTTACAATATGTTACTTCAAATTTATTACTTAATTTAATTTTTTCCGTAACATTATTATATATTAAATTATCATTATTATAAATTAAATTTAAATAACATTTCATAAATATATACTTTGAACTACCATTTAATCCATAAAAAATTATATTATCCACTTTTTTTGTTTTAGCTAATATAATTAATTTTTTTTTTAATTCATAATTATAATCTATTTCTCCCATTTTTTTTGCAATATATCTAAAAGGAAAATGATATTCTATCATACTTATTATTAGTTTCAAAAACTTAAATAAGTTTATTTTATAAATATTAAATAATTTATATTAAATAATGTATAATCTTAATAAATTAAATACTATAAATCACAATATAAATATTTTACAAAAAAAAACTTTACATATTAATAATAATAAACTTATAAATTTAAGATTTAAAAATATTAATTATTTTTTAAATTGTATATTTGATGAAATTAATAATCTTGATAATGAAATTAATAATAATTTATATTTAAACTCCCAATATATTCAAAATGTAGTAGAAGATAATAATTACTATAATAATTCTATTAAATTCCTTTCTACGCTATATTATATTAAACAATTAAATAAATAGAAGTAATATCTAGTTTTTATTATTAATATATATATCCTCAACTGGACTAACGTTAAAAACTTTTGATTTTCTTCTAAAACGCTTTTCGAGTCCACTACAATCACTAATACGAACTTCATCTTCTGTATCATCTACTCTTATAACTGTTTTATTTAAATTATCATAAATATTATTTTCATTTTTTATATTAAATGTATTTCCCATAGTTTATATTATTATTGTAATTTTAAATAGTTTATATTATTATTGTAATTTTAAATAGTTTTAGTATAAATTACTTGAAAATTCATTATTATTGCATATATATTATTATTGCATATATATTATTATTGCATATATATTATTATTGCATATATATTTTTCGTGTAAAATTACCATCTTTACTATTTAAACATTCATCTAAGTAATTTACAGCATTATGTCTTTTTTCTGCCACTTTAATATGTTTTTCACCTAAATTATATTTTTGTCTTCTTATCATAATTTTATAATGGAAATAAGCACCAATAGAATATAAAATAATAGATACACTATTAAAAATAATTCCAAAATATTCATCTAAACTATCATAAATTAAAATATTTATTGGAATAATAAATAATAAACAATTTAAATAAAATAAAACATCTACTGATTTAAAGATAATTTTATATTTATTTAAACCTACTATTAAAAATTCAATAGTTTCTTCTCTACTATATCTTATATACTCCATAACAATATAGCATAGAAATACTTGAAACATAGAAAATAGAAAACCTACTGATAAGAAAAAATAAGCTACTCTAATATCTATATCTTTTATATGTGCTAAATTATTTTCCAAAATTATACCTACAAATTGATATCCAGCAATAGATAATCCTAAATCAAATAAATCTTTATATACATTTATAAAATCATCCAATGCTTTATCTAATTTATCTTTATCAATTAATTTATTACTTTTCTCGTAACAATTAAATAATAAAATATCAAAATATGTATCACCTAAAGTTATTAATTTATGTATATTATCATTATTTACATTAATTGTATTTGACATTAAATAATTTTAAAAAAATATCTTTAAATTTTATAATTTATAAATATATTACATATTTAAATTATGAGTGACTTAAATAATATTGATAGTGATATTGATATAGGTATTCGTTACGAAGAACAAGAATTTATAGATGAAAATTTACCTAAATTAGACTGGAGTTTAATACAAAATGATGATAATAAAATTTTACAAGAACAATATGATGAAATTAATACTTTAACACATTTACTAAAAAATGAAAAAAAACAGAAAAAAAAAGAGGAATTAAATTTTAAAATAATGTTATTAAAAAAATATATTAGAATTTTAGAGAATTCAACATAAAATTTAATTATTCTTTTAATTTATAAAAAATATATTATATATTAATAATGGACTATAATAAGAAATATTTAAAAATATAAATTAAAAGAAAGAATAGATTATTATATAAATTTAAATGAAAAAATATATGACAATATTATAGAATATTTATTTTATGATATTTTAGAATCCAATATTTTAGAATGCAATATTTTAGAATGCAATATTTTAGAATGCAATATTTTAGAATGCAATATTTAGAATGCAATATTTTAGAATGCAATATTTTAGAATGCAATATTTTAGAATGCAATATTTTAGAATGCAATATTTTAGAATGCAATATTAAAATTTATGCAATAATAATGCATATGCAAATTATTTTTAACAAATATAATTCTAAGGAGTAATAATAGACTAACTATTCTCCACTAACCAATTTTTCAAATAAAGTATAAGCTTTTTCAATATTTTCCCTTCCACGCGCTAACTCTTCATTAATTGGAACTAATATTTCTATTTCTTCCATAAATCCTTCTTTAAAATCATCTGATAATTCCTTTTGGGTATACGGATTATCTTCAGAAGATGTTTCTACCTTAACAAATCCTTTTATTTCATCGGTAACTATACAATTAAAATTACTAATTAACAACCATACAGATATTGGATTTTCAGCAGCAGAGTATATATATTCTATTTTTTGTTGATTACATAAAATTATTGTTGATATAATTAATATTATACTTCTTAATAATTTATTATATTTTCTACCTTCCATAGATTTAAGTGTTCTACTTGAAATTTCTATTATGTTATTTTTTTTAAATTGTAATCCAATACTTGATACACAATCATCATTATAGTATAGACATAATAGTACCATATTAGGTTCTTGAAAATAACTAGTTATATTTCCAGGTAATAAATAAGTTTTATTTAATTTTAAACTAAGATGTGGCTCTTTTTTTTGCAATAATAAATTTAATTCATCAAGTTTAATATTTATTTCATCTATATTTAAACTTGCACAATTACTCAATTCAGATAATTTTCGAAATTTTATATTTCTAACATTTTTTAGTGATAATATTAATCGAGGTAAAGATGTTTCACTTCTATATTGTTCTAATATATCTAAATATCTTTCATGATTTAAATCTATATCTCCTTCTTCATTTATAAAAAATAATATATTTCTTAATTTATCATATATATAAATAATTTGTCCTATTTCAAATAAATAATCTATATCATATTCTCTATCAATTAATTTTATATATGAATCATTTTCTTTTGTTAATATAAATCTTTCTGTATCAACATTTTTTGATGATCTATCTATAATATCATTCATATTTATTTCCCCACCAATTAATTTTTTGTATTTATATTTATATTTTAAATATTTTTTTTTATAATCGACCATTTATAAATATATAATAAAAAAATTTTTTATAAAATTGATTTTATATAAAATAATATTTACGGATGTCAGAAATTAATCCAGATAATATAATTATTTTTAATAATAAAAAGTTATATAAATGTAGTTGTAATGAATATTTGAAAAAATTTATTCCATCAGATTTTAAGAAACATATTGAAAGTAAGAAACATATAGAAAATGTTAATTATATTGTAAAAGATGATGATTTTGTATGTCCTTGTGGAATAATTTTGAAATGTTATCATAAATGCAAATATTATAAAATATTAATAAAATTGAGGAAGAAAAAAAACTAAAAGATGAATTTATAGAACTCATGGAAATGAAACTTAATAAATTAATAAATGATATGGAATTATGTGAAAAATATCAATTTAGAATATACGAACAAACAAATAGAGTCCAAAGATTAAAATTAGATTCAACTTCTATAAATCCTCTTTGGGAAAATTTATGCAACCATCCTGAATGTATTAATGGAACAAGAAATTTATTTTGTAAATAACATAATGTAGATATTGATGAAAAATTAGAAAATATTGTTGAAGAATTAAATTTAAATTTTGAATATTAATATAGAATTGCTCCAATTAATAAGAATGAAATTCAAAGAAAACATGAAGATAAACTTCGTTGGATTACTATGTGTCATAAATGTTATTTTAATATTCCAAGTTTTAATTATGAAAATGAAACTAAACCTACTCATTGTACAGTTTGTAAAGAAGAATGATATGGTTTTATGTGCCCATAGATGTATAAATATTTTAGAAAATGGAGAAAGGTGTAAAATATCTGTTAAAGGTGATACTTTAAAAAAATATAATGGAAATTGTTCTGGTTGTTATTTTATAAAATTTCCGGACGAACTTCGTAAAATAAATCAAAGAATTAAAGAAAAAAGCAGTAGTTAATTTTATAAAAAAAAATTATGATAATGATAATAAAGAAAAATATGAAATATTAAATATTAAATATGATAAATCTTGTGATTATATAAATAAAAGACCAGATATTGCTATTATTTGTAATGATTATAAAAATTATATAATTATTATTGAGATTGATGAAAATCAACATAAAAAAGGAGCACAAGAAGGAGGTCAATATTCAAAAGAAAAAGAAGAAAAAAAAAATGAATTTAATAAAACAATATTATAAAAATAAAAATAAAAACACAATTTACATACGATTTAATCCATATGGATAAAAATAAAATTAAAATAAAATCACCTTGGGAATTAGATGATAATAATGTTTTAATTGTGTTTAATGAAAATGATTGGAATAATAGATTAGAAATATTAAAACAAAAATTAGACTTTTATTTAAATAAAAAAGAAATAAAAAAAAATATAACTAAATATTTATTTTATGATAATTTTTAAATAATATAAATATAATTTATTTTTTTATTCACAATACATTCTTGTTGCAATAGACATAGATAATAATTCTTGCATAAGTAATTTAGATGCATATGGAATTCTAACTTCATGGAAATCAGTAGTATTATCACAGAAGTCGCATTTATAAATTCCTTTCTCAGGATTACATGATGCTATCAATTTACATTGCTCACATGTGAAAACTCTGTAATTATCACTCACGTCAAGAAGGCGTTCTTTGAGGAAACTCGAGCTACCGTGGCTGATGATGCAATCTCTTTCCATCTCACCAAACCTTAAACCACCGTCTCTCGTACGTCCCTCCGCGGGCTGACGAGTAAGTAAAACAATAGGACCAGTTGATCTAGAGTGAAATTTATCATTAACCATATGTTTAAGTCTTTGATAATAAGTTGGACCGATAAAGATTTTGGAATCAAGTTGTTCGCCTGTTGTACCATTGTATAAAAATTCATTACCGTATCTTTCGTATCCACAGTGTTTAATAAGTATTTCTTCAATATTATCAGGATTTAAATCTGTAAAAGGTGTGCCATCACCGATATAACCTAAATTGGTACAAACTTTACCCAATAAAGTTTCGATTAATTGACCGATAGTCATACGTGAAGGAACAGCATGAGGGTTCATAATAATATCAGGAGAGATACCACTTTTTGTAAATGGCATATCATCTTGTGGGATAATCATTCCAACTGTACCCTTTTGTCCGTGTTTACTTGAAAATTTATCACCAATTTGTGGATATCTATCATTTCTAATTTGAATTTTACAAAATCTATAACCATCACCATTCTGATCAACATAAACTTTATTAATTATACCATATTCATTATTTTTTAGAATAATACTATTATCTTTATAGGTTGTTTGTTTATTTTTCTTTTTAATTGGAATACATTTACCTATAATAACATCACCAGATTTAACATATTCACCCTCTTTAATAACACCAGATGTTGTTAGTTTTGAATAATTATTAACTTTAATACCTGTTGTATTACTTGAATCAGGAATACAAAATTTTTCTTCTTCTCCAGAACTTTGATTTTTTTTCTCTTCTTCTTTATATGTCTTTAAATATATAGATTGAAATAAACCTCTATTTACTGAACCTTTATTTAATAATATAGAATCTTCTTGATTATAACCTGTATAACTCATAATACCAACAATACAATTCATACCGGAAGGCATTTGATTTCCACTAACATAATCCATTGAAAATGTTGTAATTAATGGTCTTTGTGGATAACATAAAATATGTGCTATTGTATCCATTCTATCTTGAAAATTACTTACATATATTCCAATAGCTTGTTTTCCCATAGCTGATTGGTAACAATTTCTAGGAGATTGATTATGGTCTGAAAATGGAATAGTAGAAGCAATTGCACCTAAAATAAGACAAGGATGAATTTCAGCATGAGTATAATTATTTTTAGTAAGATTTCCATCCATAGCAATTAAAGCATTATAAGATTCATTAACATCTATATATTCTATAACTGGTTTTGAGTTTTTTATAAAATTATATGCTTCAAAATATTTTTTACAATTACCATTAGGATTAAATTTAATAGTGTTCATACCAGAAATTAAATTATCCCATTTTAAAATACCTTTATCTATTAAATCAATGTGTTTTGATGTTATATTAAATTTATTATTTTCAACAATATATAAAGGTCTAACAATTCTACCAGCATCATTATAAATATATAATTCATTATTGTATTTATCAAAGGTAATACTTGTATAAATATTTATAATTGCTTTTCTTTTACAATCTATAAGATGATTATATAAACTGATAATATCTTTTATAGAACCAATCCAATCACCATTTAAAAATATTTTAGTTAAATCCACTAATTGTTGTAAATTAATATCTTGTATATCTTCATTTTCATCAAATAATATAAGAGAACTACCAAATTTTTTTACTTCATTTAAAACAGGTAGCAAAGAACATGTATGAGTAATTATAGAACTCATAGCAAAATTTTTAACAACACCTACTGAAGCTCCTTCAGGTGTCTCAGCACAACAAATCATACCCCATTGTGAAGTATGTAATTTTCTTGGTGCAATTAATTTTCCACATTTTTCAATTGGTGTATTAATTCTTCTTAAATGTGAAATAGCTGAATAATAAGATAATCTACTTAATAATTGAGATATACCAACTTTATTAAAGGTATTTTTCATACCAAAATTACCGGTTGCTAGAGCATATTTCATACCATTTTCACAAATGGTAGGTTTTACTAATTTATATATATTTGTTTGATTAATCATATCATGAAAATTATTAGTAACTTTCCAACTACCATTATTAAATTCCTTTGTTAAAGTAGTTTTTAAATCCTTTAACATTTTTGTATAATATTGTCTAAATAAAGCACCTAATAGAACACCTGTTCCATCAACTCTTTTATTTAAATACGAATCTCTATCATCAATTTTAATTTTACCTAAATAACAGTTAATTAGTTTTTTAACAATATAACCAGTATATAATACTTTCTTAAAACAACTATTACCAACATGTGGTAAATATTCAGTTTTAATCAAATTATAAACATACTCATTTAATTTAGATTTATCATTTCTAACATCTCTTGGAATATTAGTAACGTATTTAGATATAAATTCCAATGCTGATTCCTGATCTAATATATTTGAAGATTCCTCAATAGAATATTTTAAAACATTAATTATATCCTCATTTGATTTAGAATTTATATCATAAACAATAAAATCTAAAATTTGTTTATCATTAATAAAACCGAAAGCTCTAAATAGTATAAATAAAGGTATATCTTGTCTTAAATACGGCATAGTAATTTTAATAACATTACCTGCAACATCATCTTTACATGAAATTTTAAAAGATAAAGGTTTTGTTGGTAAAAATTTATTTTTAATAGATGATTTAAATTCAATTGTTATAGGAAATTTATTACATTTTGTATTTAAAACACATAAGGGATAGTTATCAATAACTCTTTCTTGTCCCACAATAACTTTTTCGTTTCCATTAATAATAAAATAACCCCCTTGGTCACAAATACATTCACCACTTTTTTCGATAGAATTTGTTTGTAAAACACAATATTTAGAATTAACCATAATTGGTATTTTTCCAATATTAATATTATTAAAAACTGATTGATTACTTTCTAATAATTCATTAGTATTTAAATTAACTATACTTGTTTTTTTAGTTATTGTAACAATTACTTGTGATGAATAAGTAAAATTTCTTTTTCTTGATATACTTGGAGTTAATAATGATACCATTCCATTATTTTCAGTAATTTTTGGTTTATAAATTAAAGGATTTTCAATATAAAATTCAATATTATATTCTTTATCATCAATTATTGATGAAAATACTATTGGATTATACTGTTCTATAATTAATTTTAATTTATTAGAAACAAAATCATTATAAGAATCTTGTTGTATTTTTTTTACTATATAACTATTTTGTAACATTAAATTAACTACTTTAAATGTATTATTTTTCCAATTAAATTTATTTTCATTATTTTCAATATTAGAAATTGTTTCATTTTCCATATTAACTATTAATAGTATCTAATTCTTTAAATCAATTTTATATATTATAATTTATAATAAAATTTATATTATAATTATATTAAAATTTATATTAAAATTTATATTAAAATTTATATTAAAATTTATATTAAAATTTATATTAAAATTTATATTAAAATTTATATTAAAATTTATATTAAAATTTATATTAAAATTTATATTAAAATTTATATT
>Ga0228642_1000473_pt1 | contig 16354 bp, 14 predicted proteins | sample 53DmetaG_FD_190071 | JGI IMG/M metagenome (GOLD analysis project Ga0228642, IMG submission 190071) | Seawater microbial communities from Monterey Bay, California, United States - 53D | ecosystem: Environmental > Aquatic > Marine > Coastal | place: USA: California | collected 2016-09-29
AAAACCTTCTAAAACATCACTTGTTTGCGATTTGGCTGTTAAAAAAATTATGGGAATTCTTTTGTTTTCTTTTCTTATATCTTCTGCAACAGAGAATCCATCTTTTTTAGGCATCATTACATCTAATACTAAAATATCAGGTTGTTCTTTTTTGTAAATCTCGACTGCTTGCTCTCCATCTTCAGCTAAAAAAACTAAAAAATCTCTTGTTTCTAAGCTTTCTTTAACAATCATTCCTAAGCTAGTTTCATCTTCTGCTAATAGAACTTTAACTTTACTCATTTGGAATATTTATTTTAAAAATGGTGTTGTTTTTATCTGAAACTAAACTTATAGTTCCTAAATGTTTTTCAATAATTTTTTTACAATAATATAAGCCAATACCAAAACCTTTAACATTATGAGTATTACCTTTTGGCACCCTGTAAAATTTATCAAAAATCTTTTCTTGTTGATTTTTTTCTACTCCATTTCCATTATCTGCAACTGTAATTTCTGTATTATTTAAAATTGAATTGATATTTATTTCTATTATATCACCTCCATATTTAACAGCATTATCTATTAAATTAGAAACTACATTTTCGAAATGAAAAGCATCAACATTTATGTATATAGGTTTTAGATTGGTAGAAAAATTAAGTGTTTTTTTATTTGCTAGTAGCTGGTGTTTAGACACTATTTTTTGAACTACTTCTGTAATATCTATTGTTTCTTTTTTTAATAATAATTGTTCACTATCAAGAGTAGCTGTTTCTAGAAGTTTCTCTACCATTTGATGTAATTTTTTTAACTGAATAGATGATAATGATAAATATTTTTGAGTCTTTTCTTTATCATCTAATAAATTAAAATTCTCTATGGCTTCTATAGCAGTAGAAACTGTAGCTATTGGGGTTTTAAATTCGTGGGTAATATTACTAATTAAATCATTTTTAATTATAGAAAGCTCTTTTTGTTCTTTGATGATTTTTAATAAATAAAACAAACAAGAAACAATTAATAAAGCTAAAATAAAAGATAATAAAATGCCTCCAAACCCTCTTTTTAGAGCTTCGAAATTAGGATTAGCATAATACAATTTAAAGGCTTCTCCTTTTTTTAAGTATGTAGATTTAGAATCCACAGAAAAAAGATCAGATATTAAAGTAGTATCTTTTGTTTTTTTAAGAATAGAATCATTTTTTATGTGATGAAAACTAGTTTTTAAATCAATACCTTTTTTATTTAGTTGGTTTTCAATTAAAGAATCTAGTTTTTTATATTCAATAGATTGGTCTAAAAATGAAATAAAAATGGGTTTTAAATTGGTAATTAGTTTTAAACTGTCTGCTGCAGCTTTACCTTTAAAATATTTAATCTCAGATTTATTTCCATGGTTATCAATATGAAGACCATTAATAGAATCTTTAAATTGTGTTTGTGGTTTGTAGGTGTCTAAAAATGATTTAGATTTTGTTGAATCTTCTTTTAAATTAAACTTGGTCACAAAATCTTTAGTGGTAAGTAAAATAGAGTCAATCTTTTCTTTTGAATAATTTTCATCTGTAGTAATTTTTATACTATTTAAAGTGATTTTACTGCCAAATTTCTTATTACTCTTTTTTAGTTTATTGGTGTCATTACTAATAGCATCAAAAATTTTAAGTTTTTTACTATCTGTAGTGTTTTTACCTATAATAGTAATAAAATTACTTTTCGCTAAAGAAGAATAATATTCTTCTACTGCATTGTCTAAACTTAATTGAATTTCGTTGGCAACCCTTTGTTTATTTTCTTCGTAGTTTTTGTAATTCCAATAAAATTGCACACCAATTGTAGCCACAATAGTAAGTGTTATAAAGTAGAAAAGCCAAGTATATTTTTTGGTGTTCATGCTACAAATATATAATGTAATTTCAAGAAAAATAGCGAGTTAACACTCGTTAACACTTGTTAACCAAAATATATTGATTTGTATCTCATCTTTGTAGTGAATTTAAAAACCAACAATTTATGACTAAATTAATTATAGCCTTAAGTTTTTTTATAACTTCAAACTTAATTGCACAAGAAAGTAAAATACAAAACACCAATTTTAATGTTAATGCACTAGAATTTAAAATTGATTCTGTTTCTGAAATTGAAACATTAAATTGGAATGAAATTAAAGAAACTTTTCAAAAGAATGATCCTGAAAGTAATATTACTTTAAAAGTTGTTTTAAATCAGAAAAAAACAGAAAACAATAAAAGAAGCTTTAGTTATAAAGTAGATGGTAAATCGAAAAATATAGATGATTTAATAGAAAAATTAAAAAAAGGAATATCAATCTTAAAAAAAATAAAAAACAAGAAATAAAATGAAAACTAAATTATTCGCAATTTTATTTGCATTCGCAACAATAGTAAGTTTTAGCCAAGATTTTTCTGGTAAAGCAATTTATAAAACAAGCAGAAAGTCTAACTTTAAAATAGGAGGCGATTCAAAATTAACAGATCAGCAAAAAGAACAATTACAAGCAAGGTTTCAAAAAATGAATCAAAAAACATTCATTTTAAACTTTGATAAATATACATCTACGTATAAGCAAGATGTAAAATTAAAAGCACCAAAACCAAATGTTGGAGGTGCAAATGTTATGATGATGTCTTTTGGTGGTTCTGGAGAAGGTAGTATTTATTACAAAAACATTAAAGAAGACAGGTTTACAAACCAAACAGAAATTATGAGTAAGCGTTTTCTTGTAAAAGATTCTTTACCTAATTACAAATGGGAAATGTCATCAGAATCTAAAAACATAGGTAATTATACTTGTTATAAAGCATCATTTACTAGAGATGTAGAAAATGTAAGAGTAAGTATAGTTAATGGCGAATCTAAAGAAGTAAAAGAAACTGTATCTGTAACAACAACTGCATGGTATACACCACAAATACCCATAAGTAATGGTCCAGATGATTATCAAGGATTACCTGGTTTAATATTAGAAATAAATGATGGTACTACCACTATTGTATGCACAGAAATTGTTTTAAATCCTTCAGATAAAATTAAAATAAATGAACCTGAAAAAGGAGATGTAGTGAACCAAACAGAATATGATGAAATTAGCAGAAAAAAATCTAAAGAGATGATGGAGCGTTTTAAAAGTAGAAATGGAGTAGATATGGGTAATGGAATCAATATAAAAATAGGTGGTTAAAATTTTGTTAAAGCTGTTTCATTTTTATTTGATAAGATTAAACTTTTAAGTTTTTTTTAAGTCTTACCCTATAAATTAAAAGTACTTTTGATAAAAAATTAAACACTACAAAATGAAAAACCTTTTAACACTACTGTTTTTAGCAGTATCTATTACAACTTTTTCACAAAAAGAAATTACTGGTAAAGCAACTTACATGTCTAAAACAACAGTAGATATGAGTTCTTGGGGAAGAAATGGACAAATGTCTGAAGCTCAAAAAAAGCAAATTGCTGCAAGAATGAAAAACATGTTAGAAAAAACATACACTTTAACATTCACAAAAAACGAATCTGTTTACAAAGAAGATGAAAAATTAGAAGCACCTGGTGCTGGAGGAGGATTTAGATTTGGTGGTTTTGATGGCAGTGGAACACAATATAAAAATACTAAAGATAAAGTAGCCTTAGAATCTACTGAGTTTTTTGGTAAAAACTTTTTAGTTTCTGATGAAATGAATCAACCAAAATGGGAGATGTCTACAGAAACTAAAAAAATTGGAAACTACACTTGTTATAAAGCAACTATGATGAAAGATGTTGATCCTTTAGACTGGACTAACATGAGAAGAAGAAGAAATAACGATAACAAAAAAGATGAATCTAAAAAAGATTCGAGTAACGTTACTAAAATTTCTGATGAAATAGAAATGCCAAAACAAATTGAAGTTACAGCTTGGTATACTCCACAAATTCCAATTAGTAATGGTCCTGGTGAATATTGGGGATTACCAGGTTTAATCTTAGAAGTTAATTCAGGTAGAACAACTGTTTTATGTACAGAACTTGTTTTAAATCCTTCTGAAAAAATCGAAATAGAAGCTCCAACTAAAGGAGAAAAAATTAAAAGAGAAAAATATACTAAAACTATCACTCAAAAAATGGAGGAAATGCGCCAAAATTTTAGAGGTAGAGGTAGAGGAGGTAAAGGAAGATTCTAATAAGTTTACCCAAACAAAAAAACTAATCAAATAAATTATTCATGAAAAAAATATTACTTATCACCATCTTTATGGTGTCATTAGTAACTAGTGCTCAAATTAAACTTAGAGGTGTTGTAAAAGACTCTATAGGTGCACCACTAGAAATGGCAAATGTAATCGCTTTAGATACTGTTGCTAAAAAAATTAGCTCATTTGGTTTTACAGATGCTAAAGGTAATTTTAAATTAGACTTAGATGAAAACAAGGTATATAATGTAAAAATAAGTTATATAGGTTTTAAAGAAATTAGTGAGTTTATTAAAACTGGTACTACTAATATTTCAAAAAACTATACCATGTTCGAAGACAACATGTTAGATGGTATTAATATAGTTTCTAAAATGCCTGTTACTGTTAAAGGAGATACAATTATATATAATGCAGACTCATTTAAAAATGGTACAGAACGTAAACTAGAAGACGTACTAAAAAAATTACCAGGAGTAGAAATTAACGATGCTGGCCAAATAGAAGTAGAAGGTAAAGCTGTAGAAAAAATTACTGTTGATGGTAAAGAGTTTTTTAGTGGAGATACAAAACTGGCATCTAAAAACATACCTTCTAATGCTGTAGATAAAATACAAGTATTAAGAAACTTTGCAGATGTAAATCAATTAAGAGGTGTTCAAGATAATCAAGATAGAGTTGCTATAAATATTAAGTTAAAAGAAGGTAAAAAGAATTTTTGGTTTGGAGATGTTTATGCTGGTGCAGGAAGTTCACCAAATGAAGGCTTATATTTATTTCAACCAAAACTATTTTATTACACACCTAAATACACCCTAAATATTATTGGTGATATTAATAATATTGGAGAAGCTGTTTTAAACAGAAGTGATGTTAGAGGTTTAAGAGGTGGTTTTAGAAGTCAAAGTCCATCTAATGGAACAAATATTAGTTTGGCAAGTGCAGGTATTGGATTTTTAACAGCAACTGCAAGAAATGCAAACCGAATTGAAACAAAATTAACAGCTTTAAACTTTAGCTATTCACCTAACAAAAAGTTAGATTTAAGTGGTTATTTAATTTGGTCTGGTAATTCTAATGGACAAAGAAATCGTAACATTGTTGATTATAATGATCCAAGTATTCCTGACGATATTACTGATAATACTACAGACCAAACCAGTAATTCTGGGTTGTTAAACTTTAAAGCAATTTACAAGAAGAATGTAGATAACCAATTAAATTACGATTTAAATGGTCGTTTTACAAACGAGTTTAGAAATGATGTTGGTTTTTCTCAAGTTATTGGTAGTAATACACCAATTACAGAAAATGAAAATGCAACACCTTTTACCATCACTCAAAACTTAAGTTATTTCTACACAGCTAGTGAAAAAAGTATTTTTGCATTAGAGATGCAACATGCTATGCAAGATGAAGACCCTTTTTATATGGCTTCTATAGAAAATGCAGATACAGACCCAAATAATAATGTAGATGGTTTTGATGATGTAGCAGATGTTTTAGGTTTAAATAAATCGCAACAGTTTTATAGATTAGATCAAAATAGAAGAGTAAAATCGAATCAATTAGATGCGAAATTAGATTACTATTATATTTTAAATGACAAGAGTAACTTAAATTTTGTTGGAGGTACAATTTTAAGTCAACAAAATTTTGATTCAAGATTTTTTCAAGTATTAGATAATGGAAATTCTTTAGACCCAAATTTGAATATTCCTAATGTAGCTAATGCGCAAAATACAAATGACACTGAGTATAATTTTACAGATTTATATGCTGGAATGCGTTATAGAGTAAAAACAGGTATTTTTACTTTTAGACCTGGTTTTACTGTACATTCTTATAATGCTAATAATACACAATATGGTACAAATTATTTTAAAGATACATTTGTAAGAGTGTTACCTGAGTTGAATATTATTGCTCAATTTAAGAAAAGTGAAAACATGACTTTTGATTATAGACAGAGCGTAAATTTTACAGATGTAATCCAAATAGCAGAAGGTATTGTAGCTAATAGTTTTAACTCATTCTTCTTTGGGAATAATGATATTATGAACGCTCGTTCACATTCAGCAAATTTAGGTTACAGAAGTTTTAATTTATTCAATAACACTTTTGTTTTTGCACGTTTATCATATAATAAAACTATGGAACAAATTTCTTCTATAGCAAATTTCGTTCCTCGTTCTGTTGTATCTACAAGAACAAACTTAAACTTACCATTTGATATTGAAAGTTTTAATGCTTTTGGTACAGTTACTAAAACTTTTGGTAAAATAAGAACTAGTATTGGTGGTAGTTATTCAGATGCTGAATTTTATCAATTATTTGATTTAAGTTCTGGTAATATTAACACTACTAAAATTAACACAAAAAATTATAGTGTAAGTCCAAGCATAAGAACTAATTATATAAAAGCACCAAATGTAAGTTTAAGGTATAGAGCTTCATTTAATGATCAAGATAGAGTAGAAACTGGTTCTGGAAATATGTTTAATTTTAAAACTGTTACTCATGCACCATCTATTGATTTTGATGCCTATTTATGGAAATCATTAACAGTTAGAGCTGATTATACTTACAATGAAGTGAGACAAGATGGAGTTTTTCAAAATGCTTTTGATATTTTAAACTTTTCTATGTCTTATAGAAAAGACAGAGATGCAAAATGGGAATACGAATTTGAAGCAAGTAACATTTTAGGAACAGAATCTAGAATTTCTGTTAATAATGGAAATATATCAAACTCTATTAACGAAACATTTATATTACCTAGGTTAATAACTTTTAGATTACGTTATCAGTTATAATCATCTAATTTGAATTAATTAAAAAGGCTCTTTTAGAGCCTTTTTTTGTTTTGTTTAGTATTTTCGCAGCATGAGTTTATTAGCATCAAAATCTCCTTGGTATGCAACAGGTAAAAGTTTAGGGCTGTTGTATTTGTTTTTACTAACGGGTCTTTTTTTAGATAGTTATCACTTTGTAAAAATAACAGCAAATGCACAGTGGTTTGCAAATGCAGCTATGTTTATTGTTACTGGCATTGTGTTTTTTAATGTAACAAAAAGAAACCGAGAGCAAATGATTACTGCAATTCTTATTGCAATAATAGGCGAATATTTATTTTCTATTGTTTTAGGGATGTATACTTATAGATTAGAAAATGTACCTCATTATGTTCCTCCAGGTCATGCACTAGTTTATATTTCTGTATTGTATTTTTCTAAAGCAAGCTCAATAACCAAACATAAAATTTCTTTAGAAAAAATATTTACCATTTTTATATTTATATATGCCTCTGTATTTCTAATTTTTAAGAATGATGTTTTTGGTTTTGTAATGACTGTAGCTACTTTGTTTATTTTAAGAAATAAACCAAGAGAACGCTTGTTTTACCTAACTATGTATATAACAGTTGCTGTTTTAGAAATTATAGGTACAAATTATTTATGCTGGAAATGGCCTTCTACTGCTTGGGGTGTATTTGACTTTTTGCCAAGTTACAATCCACCAAGTGGCATTAGTTTCTTTTATTTTGGTTTAGATTTAGGCTCTTTATGGTTGTACAAACAGCGACATAAATTGGCTTGGTTACGCATGAAAAATATTAGAAGAATTCGCTCAAAATCTGTAAACTAATTTTATATTAGTTTCGTTTAATATATAAACACACATTTAATGTCTATTCGAGTTTCATCGGTTAATAAATTTTATAATCAACAACAAGCTTTAAAAGAGGTTTCATTTGATGTTGGTAAAGGGGAAATTGTAGGGTTTTTGGGTCCAAATGGAGCAGGAAAATCTACGATGATGAAGATATTAACAGGCTTTATTAAACCAAATTCTGGAGAGGTTTTAGTTGATGAAATAGACGTTTTAACTTCTGCATTAGAAGCTCAGAAAAATATAGGTTATTTGCCAGAACATAATCCATTATATGCAGATATGTATGTTAGAGAATATTTACATTTTCAGGCGGCTATTTTTAAAGTTGATAAAACTCAAATAGAAGCGTGTATAGAGAAAGTTGGTTTATCACTAGAGGCTCATAAAAAAATACATCAACTGTCTAAAGGATATCAACAAAGAGTAGGTTTAGCTGCAGCTATATTACATAATCCAACTGTTTTAATTTTAGATGAACCTACAACAGGATTAGATCCAAATCAATTAGTAGAAATTAGAACTTTAATTAAAGAATTAGGTAAAGAAAAAACAGTGCTTTTTTCTACACATATTATGCAAGAAGTAGAAGCAGTTGCAGATAAAGTAATTATACTAAATAAAGGCAATATTGTTTTTAAGACTGATATGAATCAGCTAAAAGCAACAAATAAAAGCTTAGAGACATTATTTAGAGAGGTTACTTCTTAAAAAGGGGTTTGCCTAATTTGTATTTGGCATCATAATCATAAACATCAGGAGTAAAACTAAAAGAAGGCTCGTCTTGTTTTTTAATAGTGTATTTACCACTTTCTAAATCATAATATAAACTGTTATCATTTGCTTTTACAGAAATGTATGGTCCTTCGTATTTATGATAAGTTTCTTCTAAAATAGTAACTTGTTGAGGTTTTTTCTCTAAAAAATAAGCAATTAAATCATCTATGTCATCTAGTAATGTGAAAAAGAAAATGATTGCTCCAAAACCTATAAATAGTAAACAACCACTAGCAACACCTAATTCATTTGATTTCTTTTTATTTCCTTGATGATAAAAAATCATATTAGTTTAATTTATAATTTATTTGCTGCCTTTCAAGAGTTGATAAAAGTTCATTTGATACCTTAATTTTGGTGTTTCTACTTGGTAAATTCACTTCAATTTTTTCTTGAGCATCCCAAATGGTAAATCGTAAAGATTGTTTACCAGCATTGTTTTTTAATATGCTTTCTAGATTAAGTATATTTTCTTCGTTTACGTCATTAACTGGTATTTTTATAGTGAGTTTTTTGCATAACTCATCCATAATATCATGCAGTAATTTAAAGTCTGTAAATTTAATTCTTGGCTCTCCTGTTACTCCATCTTTATTGGTCCATCCAGGTTGAATTGTTGCTCTTACATACAAGAAAGAATTAGGTACTAAAAAGTGCTTAAACTTTAAATATTCTTCTCCAAAAACTCGAAACTCATGACTATCATTATAATCTTCAATAGTAAATGCAGCCCAACCTTTTCCTGCTTTAGAAACTCGATGTTGTACATCTGTTATAATACCAGCAAACGATAAATTATTACCCACTATTTTTTGAAGTTCTCCTTTAAAATCTTTTAATCTTGCATTGCAAAAAATCATTTCGTTTTTAAAATCATCTAAAGGATGAGCAGAAATATACATACCAATTACTTCTTTTTCTTGCGATAATAATTCCATAGTTCCCCAAGTATCACAATTAGGAATATCTGGTTCAGGAAATTGTACTGTAGAAGCTTCACCAAATAATGAGACCTGTGCTGAATTTTGGTTTTCTTGATATTTACTACCAAATTTCATGGCACGTTCTAAAAACGTCATTCCTTTTTCATCTAAAGCAAAATATTGAGCTCTATGTGTATCTGTAAAAGAATCGAAAGCACCAGCTTTTACTAAACTATCAAAAGATTTTTTGTTTGCTGCACGTAAATCTACACGTTTTGCTAAATCAAAAATAGAAGTAAAGTTGCCATTTTCTTTGCGTTCTTTTATGATAGCTTTAACTGCAGATTCTCCAACTCCTTTTACTGCTGCCATTCCAAAACGTACAGCTCCTGCTGCATTTACAGAAAATTTAAGATAAGATTCATTAATATCTGGGCCTAAAACTTCTAATCCCATTCGTTTACATTCTTCCATAAAAAAGGATACAGCTTTAATGTCTTTCATGTTATTAGAAAGTACAGATGCCATATATTCTGCAGGATAATGTGCTTTTAAATACGCTGTTTGATAGGCAATCCAAGCATAACAAGTAGAGTGACTTTTATTAAAGGCATAACTTGCAAAGGCTTCCCAATCTTTCCAGATTTTTTCTAATTTTTCTTCATCATGTCCATTGGCTTTGGCTTGTTCTATAAACTTAGGTTTCATTTTAGCCAAAACAGCAGCTTGCTTTTTACCCATGGCTTTACGTAAAACATCGGCTTCACCTTTGGTGAAATCTGCTAACTTTTGAGAGAGTAGCATTACTTGCTCTTGATACACTGTAATACCATAAGTTTCAGCCAAATACTCTTCCATGGCTGGTAAGTCGTATTCTATTTCTTCTGTACCATGTTTTCTGTTGATAAAACTAGGAATATATTCCATTGGTCCAGGTCTGTAAAGCGCATTCATAGCAATTAAATCCCCAAAAACAGTAGGTTTTAAAGAACGCATATGTTTTTGCATTCCTGGTGATTCATATTGAAAAATACCTACAGTTTCTCCTCTTTGAAAGAGTTCATATGTTTTTTCATCATCTAAAGGAAAACTCTCAGGATCTAAGGCAACACCGTGTTTAGCTTTTACAATTTTAACAGTGTCTTTTATTAATGTTAATGTTTTTAATCCTAAGAAATCCATTTTTAATAACCCAGCAGATTCAACAACAGAGTTGTCAAACTGAGTTACATACATATCTGAATCTTTTGCTAAAGCTACAGGAACATAATTGGTAATATCTCCAGGAGTGATGATTACACCACAAGCATGAATACCAGTATTTCTAACAGAACCCTCTAAAATTGCAGCTTTATTTACAGTTTCTGAAGCTAAATCAGAACCAGCAGCAATGGTTTGTAATTCTTCAACCATGGCTTTTTCTTCGCTTCGTAAGCCAGCAATTTTTCCTTTACTTTTTTCATCATCACCAAAAATATTTTGAAGTTTTACCCCAGGTATTAATTTAGCAATTCTGTCTGCTTCAAATAAAGGTAAATCTAACACTCTTGCTGTATCTCTAATAGATGATTTAGCAGCCATGGTTCCATAAGTAATAATTTGTGCTACCTGATTTGCACCATATTTGTTAATTACATAATCCATAACTCTACTTCGTCCTTCATCATCAAAATCAATATCAATATCTGGCATAGAAACACGCTCAGGGTTTAAGAAACGCTCAAAAAGTAAATCGTATTTAATAGGATCTATATTTGTAATCCATAAACAATATGCAACTACAGAACCAGCTGCAGAACCTCGACCAGGACCTACAGAAACATCCATATTTCTGGCTTCTCTAATAAAATCTTCAACAATTAAAAAATATCCAGGATAACCAGTTTTGGCAATTACATCTAGCTCAAAATCTAAACGTTCTTTTATGGCTGGAGTTATTTCTCCATAACGTTTTTTTGCACCTTCATAAGTTAGATGGCGCAAGTAATTATTTTCTCCTCTTTTACCTCCATCTTCATTATCTTTTGCGTCTTTAAATTCATCAGGAATATCAAAAGCTGGTAATAATACATCTCTAGCTAAAGTAAATTCTTCTATTTTATCTACAACTTCTTGGATATTGATGATGGCTTCAGGTAAATCTGCAAAGAGCGTTTTCATCTCTTCAGTTGATTTAAAATAATACTCTTCGTTTGGTAAACCATATCTATAACCACGACCTTTACCTTTAGGTGTAGCTTGTTTTTCTCCGTCTTTTACACAGAGTAAAATATCATGTGCATTTGCATCTTCTTTTTGTAAGTAAAAAGTATTGTTTGTAGCAACAACTTTTATATCATGTTTTTTAGAAAATTTTAATAAGGTTTCATTTACAATGGTTTCATCTTGTTGATTATGACGCATCAACTCAATATATAAATCATCTTTAAATTGGTCTTTCCACCATAAAAGTGCTTCTTCTGCTTGATACTCTCCAACATTTAAAATTTTACTAGGAACTTCACCATATAAATTACCTGTTAAAACAATAATATCGTCTTTGTACTTTTTAATAACCTCTCTATCAATTCTTGGAACATAGTAAAACCCATCTACAAAGGCAATAGAAGACATTTTTGCTAAGTTGTGGTATCCATTTTTATTTTTGGCTAATAAAACAACTTGATATCCATTGTCTTTTTGTGATTTATTGGTATGATCTTCACAAACATTAAATTCACAACCAACAATTGGTTTAATTGGTGTTTCTGCATTTTTATTGTGGTTTAATACTGCACTTACAAAATGAAAAGCAGCCATCATATTACCTGTATCTGTCATAGCAACAGCAGACATATTATCTTTTGCAGCTGCTTTTACAATATTACCAATTTGGATAGTAGATTGTAAAACAGAAAATTGTGTATGATTATGTAAGTGAGCAAATTGAACATTTTTAAGTTCTGCTAAACCTTCTTTAGTAGATTTGGTATCTTCTACGTCTTTTAGTTTTTCTAGACGTTTTCTAATTTTATCACTTTCCTTTTTTAAATTGATATGTTGTATACCAATTAACTGAATAGGTTTTGGGTTGGCTTCAGTATAATTTTTAAAATAATCTGCATCTACATCTAATTCTTCTTTGGTAAATTCTCGTAAACGAATTAGTTCTAAAAAACAACGAGTTGTTGCTTCTACATCTGCTGTTGCATTGTGTGCTTCAGCAAAATCTATCCCAAATAAGTGTTTGTGTAATTCTGTTAATGTAGGTAGTTTAAATTTTCCTCCTCTACCTCCAGGAAGTTGACAAAGTAATGCTGTTTTTTCTGTACAAGTGTCTAAAACAGGTAGTTTTGTTAAGTTGTTTTCAACACCCAATCTATGGAATTCACATCCCATTATATTTACATCAAATTCAACGTTTTGACCAACAATAAATGTTGTTTTAGAAAGCGCTTCATTAAATAGCCTTAATCCTTCAATTAAAGAGATTCCTTTTTCTTGCGCTAATTCTGTTGAAATACCATGAATCCTTTCAGCATCATAAGGAATGTTAAATCCATCTGGTTGTATTAGAAAATCGTTTCTATCTAATAAATTACCCATATCGTCATGCAACTGCCATGCAATTTGAATACATCTTGGCCAGTTATCTGTATCTGTAATTGGGGCATTCCAACTTTTGGGTAAACCAGTAGTTTCAGTATCAAAAATTAAGTACATACACGAATTTTATGAAGTAAATTTGGAGAGTTAAATGTACAAAATCATTAAAGATTTACCCTGAATTAATTATACTGACTTATTAACAAAAAAAAGTCAACCCAACTAAGGATTGACTTTTTTATTAATTTAAATAATTAGAATTCTATGATACTAATTCTTCTTGATATTTTAAGGAATTAATAGCATACTGTATGGTCTGTTTTTGCATTTCTAACATTTTTCTTGTTGATGGAGCAAAGTTATCTTCTTTCAATATTTCACAATACTCATAATAACTTGCTTCTTCTAAAATAGCTTCTTTATCATTAGAATTAAACATAGATTTTAATGACATCCAATTTCTATGCATTGTTCCTTTGAAAGATCCATTATCTTCTGGAATTTGTCCATAAGATAAAATCTCTGTTCTTAAATTTTTAGCAAATTCACTTCTTTCAGAAGCTCTTTTTTAAAAAAATATTTTTAACTTTTTACTTTCTACATTACTTGCTGCGTTTAAATAACCTTTCTCAGCATCATAATTTTTTTCTAATAATTCGTTTAACTTGTTCGAAATTTTTTCACTATACTTCATTTTATCTTTTCATTTAAAATTTCAATAAATTTTTTTGAGATGCGTATTGTTTCACATCTTTTTGTTATTACAAATTTAAGGTGTTTATATAGTTATCTTTATTGCAAATGATGTAAGTCTTAACTCATTTACTATCAGTTTTTTATTTAATAAAATTTTAGAGTTATTTTTATGGTGATAAATTAAAAGTATTTTGTACTTTTGCGCCCACTTATTACGAGATAATAATATTTTTAATAACCAAGGTCGAGAACCTTACAACATTAACAAATTATGCCAGTAAAAATTAGATTACAAAGACATGGTAAAAAAGGTAAACCATTCTATTGGATTGTAGCTGCAGATGCACGTGCAAAAAGAGATGGTCGTTACTTAGAAAAAATTGGAACTTACAATCCAAACACAAACCCAGCAACTATTGATTTAGATGTTGATGGAGCTGTAAAATGGTTACAGAATGGTGCACAACCAACTGACACTGCAAAAGGTATTTTATCTTATAAAGGTGCTTTATTAAAGAATCATTTAGCAGGTGGTGTTAGAAAAGGTGCTTTAACTGAAGAGCAAGCTGAAGAAAAATTTAAAGCTTGGTTAGAAGAAAAAGAAAATAAAGTTTCTACTAAAGAAGAAAAATTAGCAAAAGCTCAAGCAGAAGCTAAAGCAAAAGCTTTAGAAGCTGAAAAAGCTGTAAATGAAGCAAGAATCGCTGCTGCAACTCCAGAAGTTGAAGAAGCAGTTGAAGCTACAGAAGAAGTTGAAGCATTAGAAACAGCTGCTGAAGAAGGAGCTGCTGCTGCAGATACAGAAGTTGCTGAAGAGAAAAAAGCTGAGTAATTTTTTAAGCGATAATGCGTAAAGAAGATTGTTTTTATTTAGGCAAAATCGTAAGAAAGCACAGTTTTAAAGGTGAGGTTGTTATCAAATTAGATACAGACGAACCAGAACTTTATAAAAATATGGAATCAGTTTATGTCGAACTTGGCAATAATCTGGTTCCATTTTTTATTGATAAAAGTTCACTACACAAAGGAAATCAACTAAGGGTTCAATTTGAAGATGTATATTCTGAGGAAGAGGCAGATTCTATTTTAAAATCTGATGTTTATCTACCACTTACATTATTGCCAAAACTAGAAGGAGATAAATTCTATTACCATGAAGTAATAGGTTTTTCAGTTTTTGACTCAAATTTTGGTGAAGTAGGCACAATTATACATATTAACGATAAAGCTGCACAACCTCTCTTTGAAATAGATAGAGAAGGTAAAACTATTTTTATTCCAATGATTGATGATTTTATCAAAAAAGTAGATAGAAAAAACAATCATATACAAGTAGAAACTCCAACAGGTCTTATAGAGTTGTATTTATAATTAGAGAGGTGCAAGAGTGGTTTATCTGGCTACCCTGGAAAGGTAGTATACTAGAAATAGTATCGAGGGTTCGAATCCCTTCCTCTCTGCAAAAATGAATTATTTTTATTTAATAGTATAATCAAAAGTAACTCTAGCATAACTACTAGATGTACCAGCTTTAGAGTCTTCTTGTACGAGTTTATCGTTAACAAAAAGCTTTAACATTAGCTCTGCAGGACTTGGGCTGTTTCTAAAAGCTTCACCTCTAACATACTTATACCCATAATCATTCCAATAAATAATATGTGGTAAAGTATCACCATTAGTATCGTATTCAAAGGTTATTATTTCTGTAACATCAATATTGTTGGCATTATCATAATAAGTAAGCTTAATTTCATCAGCATTTGGCTCATTTGTATAAAACTCTAACCTAACATCAGTTTGAGATAATGGTATTCCATCATCTTCAAATTCATTTTGAATTGTTACACATGAGAAAAATAAAATTGTTGCTAAAAGTAAGATTAGATGTCTCATAATTATTTATTTAATACTAATGCAAAAATAAAAAAATCCTTAATTATTCTATAATAAGTTTTTTGTTTGCTATTTTATTATTAGAATGAATCTTTACAAGGTAAACACCAGAGGATAAAGATCTTGTATTAATTTCGTTTATTTTAGAACTTTTAGAATATACTTTTTGTCCTAATGATGAATAAATCTCTATTCTATCTATACTTTCTTTAGTTTTTATTTTTACACTTTCTTTAGCAGGATTTGGATAAATCACAAATTTTGAGCTAAAAAAGTCGTCAGTACTTGCTGTACTTTGTTGGTATACTCTTACATAGTCGATGATCATACTACTTTCTGTATAATTTGGATCTACAGTACCACCAATTCCTCCTAGAGCAACATTTAGCAATAAGAATTGATCTAAATCAAAAGGCCATGTACTACTGTTTTGTGTAGATGGTTTATAAGTATAATAAACTTCCCCATCAACTAAAAAAGCAATTTGATTTGGAGACCAATTCATAGAATAAACATGATAATTATTAGCTACATCAGTTAACATTTTTGTTGCTGTGTTAACAGTAGCTCCAGAACTAGATGGTGTATGCAAGGCACTAGAAACCTCATTAGTTGCGTGTAAACCATGTTCCATAA
>Ga0228642_1000478_pt1 | contig 16269 bp, 16 predicted proteins | sample 53DmetaG_FD_190071 | JGI IMG/M metagenome (GOLD analysis project Ga0228642, IMG submission 190071) | Seawater microbial communities from Monterey Bay, California, United States - 53D | ecosystem: Environmental > Aquatic > Marine > Coastal | place: USA: California | collected 2016-09-29
TTTTTAAGCAGGTCCTCTGAGGTGAGTAATTAAACCGTTAAGAAAATTTCTTAACATCTGATCACCACATTCCATGTATTTTGGATGCTTTTCGTTTCTAAATAATGCATTTATTTCAGATTTTGTTACTCTGAAATCTGCTAGCTTACAAATATTAACTATATCGTCATCTCTTAATTTATGTGCAACTCTAAGTTTTTTAAAAATATCATTATTGGTTAACCCCATATCAATTATTTATAAAAAAACCTCTGAATATTAAGTTCAGAGGTTCTTTTGAAGTTATTTAAAATTAATTAGACATTGCTGCATTATAAGCAGTTGGGTCAAAAGCATTATATACTTCAATTACTTTATCATTTTCCCATTTAAACCAACAATATCCTTTCAGCGTTAGAACCTCTTTTGTTTTTTTAGATGTTGCTGTCCATGTATACCAATAGTTTGTAAATATTGCCCCATCATTGTAATACATAGTTGAAACATGGTATTCAGAATGCTTAATATCATCAAAAAATTCATGTCCTGCAGAAAACGCTTGATTGACTTCATCAAAAGTTACATCAGCATCATTTACATGAAATATTGCATCTTCAGTAAACATTGTTTTGACACTTTCTAAGTTATTGTCTTGATATGCTTTAGTGAATTTAACCATAGCATCAGACTTTTCATCATTTCCAACCATATAACCAGACATTGGGTCATCTTTGTCTGTTTGGTTTTTAGTTGTTGTATCACATGATATAAATAAGACAGATACAAATAAGAATAAAAATATTTTTTTCATTTAATTGTTTTTGGATTAAATCAAATATACAAATTCAAAACAATTAATTTTTTGAAGACTTTTTAATTTTCCGACAATTCAAACCACCTATTTGTTTTAAGTTCTAAATCTTCTTCAATATTTTTTAACTTAATCGAGTATTTTTTTACGTCGTCTAATGATAATTCATGATTAAAATGATTTTGAATTTCTTCTTTTAAAAATTCAATTTTCTTTATTTCTTTTTCTAGTTTTTTAAATTCTTTTTGTTGTAAGTAATTTAAATTATTTTTATTTGAGTGCTTTTTCTTTTCATTTAGTTGATAGCTTTCTGACTTTAATTCCTTGTCATTGTTTTTGATTTTAGAATCTTCGTAAGCTCTGTAATCAGAATAATTTCCTGGGAAATTCTCAATATTTCCTGATCCTTTAAAAACAAATAAATGGTCTATTATTTTGTCCATGAAATACCTGTCGTGAGAAACAACTATTAAGCAACCAGGAAAATCTAATAAAAAACTTTCAAGCACGTTAAGGGTTATGATATCGAGGTCATTCGTAGGTTCGTCTAGAATTAAAAAATTAGGATTTTGTATTAAAACTGTACATAAATAAAGCCTTTTCTTTTCACCACCACTTAATTTATCAACGAAATCATATTGTTTTTTTCTGTCAAATAAAAAACGTTCTAATAGTTGTTGTGCAGAAATTTTTTTTCCTTTTTTTAGAGGAATATAATCTCCATATTCTCTGATCACATCAATTACTTTTTGTCCTTCTTTGTAAAGAATTCCACTTTGAGTATAATATCCGAATTTTAATGTTTCTCCCCATATTATTTTTCCGGAATCTGGATCTTCATTTGAAGTTAACATATTTAAAAAAGTAGATTTTCCTGTCCCGTTTTTCCCAATTATTCCAATACGTTCATTTTTCTGAAACACATAATCAAAGCCTTTTAAAATAGTAGTATCTCCAAATGCTTTATTGACTTTATGCATTTCTATCATTTTACTACCCAATCGTTCCATGTTAATTTCTAATTGAACCTTATGGTCATCTCGCCTTAAACTAGCTTTTTCCTTAATGATTTTAAAATCTTCAATTCTAGATTTGGATTTTGTTGTTCTTGCTTTTGGTTGCCTTCTCATCCATTCCAATTCTTTTTTAAAATGTAGTTTAGTCTTATGTGCTTCTACATTTTCTTGAGCAATTCTAGCATCTCTTTTTTCAAGGTAATAAGAGTAATTCCCTTTGTAGCTGTAAAGTTTACCCTGATCTAGTTCTATGATTTCATTACAAACACGTTCCAAGAAATATCTGTCATGTGTTACCATTAATAAGGTTATTTTTTCTTTAGAAAAATAGCTTTCTAACCATTCAATCATTTCTAGATCTATATGATTTGTAGGTTCATCTAAAATTAATAACTCAGGTTGTTTTAATAAAGCATTACAAAGCGCAATTCTTTTCTTTTGACCTCCAGATAAACTACCTACTTTTGCATTTAAATCGTTGAGTTTTAGTTTAAATAGAATTTTTTTATACTGAGTTTCAAAATCCCAAGCTTGAGCTTGATCCATAGCTTCAAATGCTTTTTGATAAGATTCTTGGTCCTCAGGATTTTTTAAAGCTTTATCATATTCAGAAATTATACTTAAAATGGGATTATCTGCATTTAATATACTTTCTTTCACTGTAAGTTTCGGATCTAGTAATGGTTCTTGAGATAAATAAGCAACTTTAATTCCTTTTCTAAAAACAACTTGACCTTTATCCGGTGAATCTTGTCCAGCAATAATATTTAGTATTGATGTCTTCCCACAACCATTTTTTGCAATTAATGCAATCTTTTGGCCTTGATTTACTCCAAATGATATTGAATCAAAAATAACCTTTTCACCATATGATTTTGAAATTTCTTCAACTGACAATAAATTCATCAATAATTTTTCTTTTTAAATATTTCAAAAATACATAATCATAAATGAGTATATGATTATTAAATACATAAATTAATAATATTAGTCTAGTATAGAGCTTTGACGTGCATGATCTCAAGTTTAAATTCTCCTTGTTGTTTATCAGAAATCTGAAATCCTAAAGAACTTATCTTGTCAATTTCTAATTTTTTTGCATTTCTTGAATAATAACCCATAAACATGGGGTTTAAGTCAGAGACTAAAATTTTAATATTAGTCCACGTACCAGATTTTGTTTCAAAATTTGTTGAATAATTTGACGACCTATAGTTTTCTCTTAATCTAAATTTATAAATTTTACCGTCTCCTTTTACTCTAAGTTGAAATGCTTTAACATCTTTCAATTTACCTTTATTAAATCTTAGTCTGCTTGAAGCAAATCCACCATTATTTTTTAAAGATACATTTCCATAAAACATTAAATTATTTTCTTTGGTAATATATAAATCAGAATTTGATATTCCTCCCATGACATTATCATTAACTATATTCCAGCTATCTATTCCTACTTCTTCTTGTGGGTTTATAAGATCAATACTTTGACTGTAAAGGGATAACGTCATGAATATTATTAAAATTGAATTGTAAGTCTTCATTATGTATTTTAAATAACTATTTAACAAACACCATACCTAACTAAAAATATGAACGCCATATTCTTTTAATTAGTTCATTAACTTTTTTATATTTAGTTATGGAGAATGAGAAAAAATCTAAAAAGAATAGTAAAGTTAATCTTGGAGGGTCTTACAAATTTAAAATAGCAGCTAAATATAAAAAACCTAAGACAAGGGGAGATAAAAACTATAATAAAAGAAATAAAAAAAAATAAATATATATTGAAAAAACATGTATGTATAATTGGAGCGGGTCCATCTGGAATAACTGCAATTAAAAATGTCAGTGAGGCGGGGATTTCTGTTGTAGCATACGATTTTAACAGCGATGTTGGTGGAAACTGGATTTATAATGAAAATGAAAGTCATTCTAGTGTATTCGAAACCACTCATATAATCAGTTCAAAGACATTGTCAGAATTTGAGGATTTTCATTTTGATTCTAATGTGTCAGATTACCCTTCTCATGATGAATTACGAAATTATTTTCAATCCTACGCTAAACATTTTAAATTATATCCACTAATAGAATTTAATACATTAGTTAAAAGTTGTGTTCGTTTAAAAAATAATAACTGGGAAGTAATGACTGTAAAAAATAAGGTTGAAAAAACTGAAATTTTTACAGATTTGATTGTTTGTAACGGTCATCATTGGGAGCCAAAATTACCAACTTATAAAGGAAGATTTGATGGTGATTTTTTACATTCTCATCAGTATAAAAAATCTGAACCTTTTAGAGGTAAAAAAGTATTAGTTATCGGAGGTGGGAATTCAGCTTGTGATGTTGCTGTTGAGACAAGTAGAGTTAGTGAAAAAACTTCAATTAGTTGGAGAAGAGGATATCGAATAATACCTAAATTTTTAATGGGTCAACCATCTGATGTCTTTGCTTCTAAAATGATTTTTCTTCCAATTTTAATAAGAAATTTTTTAGCAGGTATATTAGCTTACATAACTAACGGACCTAATAGTAATTATGGTTTGGCTAATCCTAATCATAAATTCGGAGCTACTCATCCAACTGTAAATAGTGAACTTCTTTACAAAATTAGGCACGGTAAGATAAAACCCAAGGGAGAAATAGAAAGTTTTGAAGGTAAACTAGTTAGATTTAAAGATAAAAGCAAAGAAGAGTTTGATGTTGTAATAGCATGTACAGGTTTTGTATTATCTCATCCTTTTTTTGATAAAAAATTTTTGAATTATAGTGAGGGTCCTGTTCCTCTTTATTTAAAAATGTTTCATCCCAGTTATGATAATTTATTTTTTATAGGGATGTTTCAACCTCTTGGTTGTATTTGGCCCGGTTCTGAACAACAAAGTAAGCTAGTTGCAAAAGCTCTCAAGGGAGGATGGAAAAGACCATCAAATATTGACAAATTATGTCAAAGGGAAGTTACACATCCTGACATAAAACAAATAAAAACAAATCGTCATAGAATTACTGTAGATTTTCATCGTTTTATGAAAGATTTGAAAACACAAATCAAATTGAGTAACTAATTGTATAAATAGAAATAACATTTTAACCATGAAATATTTTTTACTTCCACTAACTATATTTTTAACCTCTTGTAACATGGATGTTAATGATCAACATTGGCAAAAAGGGAATTTACATACTCATTCGTTTTGGAGTGATGGGGATGATTTCCCAGAAATGATAATTGATTGGTATAAGAAAAATGATTATCAATTCATTGCTCTCTCTGATCATAATACAATTGCTAATGATGATGATTATTGGTACAGACTTAAACAGTCAGATTTAAAAAATAAAACTTTTGAAAAATATAAAAAAAGGTTTGGAGATTGGGTTGAATCTAAAAACGATTCTACTGGATTTCACGTAAGATTAAAAACTTTTGATGAATATAAAACTAAACTTGATGATTTAAATTCATTTCTTATCATTAGATCTGAGGAGGTTACTACTGGATTTGAAAATAAACCAGTACATATTAATGTAACTAACATAAAAGAAAAAATAGATCCCTTTAAAGGAAACTCTGTACTTGATATAATGCAAAAAACTATTGATGCGGTCAATGAACAAAGACAAAAGTTTAATATTCCAATGTTTGCTCATATTAATCATCCAAATTTTGGATATGGAATTAATGTAGAGGATTTAAAAAAATTAAATGGCGAAAGGTTTTTTGAGGTATATAATGGACATCCTGCTGTTCATAACGAGGGTGATGATTTACATATTGATCTTGAAACTATGTGGGATTTAATTAATATTTCATATTACGATAATAACAAGCCTTTATTGTTAGGGATTGCAACAGATGATAGTCATAATTACCATCAAAGATCTACAAGCCTGAGTAATACAGGAAGAGGTTGGGTTATGGTTAACTCAAAAGAAATTAAAACCCAGAGTTTAATTGAAGCAATGGAATCAGGAAGTTTTTATTCATCATCTGGAATAGAATTAAAAAAAGTTAAACATAATAATAAAAGGTTTGTAGTTGAAATTGAACCAAATAAAGGTGTTGATTATGAAATTTCTTTTATTGGATATAGAAAAGGGAACTCTCAAGTTCAGGTTTTAAAAAGAGTCAAAGGGAACTCAGCTAAATATGTTTTTAATAAAAACGATCTATTTGTTAGAGCAAAAATTAGTTCGGATCAAATAAAAACTAATCCATATGTTACAGGAGAAACTACTCAGGCTTGGACTCAGCCAGTAATCGTTAATTAATAATAATTTCAATAGTCATTAATGAAAAAATTGATTGTTTTTATTTGTTTACTATCCCTTATTTCGTGTAAGAATGATAATAATTATCAATTATATGCTAAAACTACTTTAGACACCCTTCAAAACTGGTATAGTGTAGAAACAGGCTTGTATGAAACCACAAGTTGGTGGAACGCTGCTAATGCACTTACAGCAATCATTGATTATTCCAAAATAACTGGATCAAAAGATTATTTACATGTTATTGATAATTCTTTTGAAAAATGTAAAGAATTTGAAGTAGAAATGCCAGATCCTAATAATAACTGGATATGTAAAAATTTTATTAATGATTATTACGATGATGAAGGTTGGTGGATTTTAGCTTGGATAAAAGCTTATGAATTAACAAAAAATGAAAAATATCTTAAAATGGCACGTATCACATTTTCAGATATGGCTTTAGGTTGGGACAACATATGCGGTGGTGGAATATATTGGAAAAAACCCAACATTGGAAAGTCTGCAGTTCAAAATGAATTGTTTTTGCTTGCAGCTATAAGATTACATCAAAAGGGCGAAAGGCAAGTTCTTGGAAAGAGCTATATGGATTGGGCTTTAATTACTTACAATTGGTTTATTAGTTCTGGAATGATTAATGAAAAATATCTTATTGAAAATGGATTAGACAAGAATTGTAAACTTAATAAAGGTAATTTCCATACTTACAATCAGGGCATAATTTTAAGTGGATTAGTTGAGTTTTATAAAGTTAAAAATGATAAATCTTTTTTAGATTTAGCTCATAAAATTGCAAATGCAACTTTAACAAATTTAATATATGATAATGGGGTTTTAAAAGATCCAAAGGAACCAAATTTAAATGGAGATGCTTCTCAGTTTAAAGGAATATTTATGAGAAACCTAGGTTTTTTGTATTCAATATCTCCAAAAAAAGAATATAAAGAATTTATATTAAAAAATGCTAATTCTATTTGGTCAAATGCTAGAAATAAAAAAACAAATGAAATAGGAGTTGTTTGGAATAGATCTCCTTTAAAAGCTGATGCTTCACGTCAAAGTTCAGCTCTGGATGCATTTAATGCTGCAATGATTGTTACAAAATAATATTAATCAAAATAAATAAACATTACAAAATACCTATACAATTTGAAGATAAAACATTGTTTGTCAATTAATTATAAAAAAAATATAGGACTTTTAATTGTTAAGTAATTTTATCCTAAAATTTAGTTGTTAAATCGTAATATGGTTATATATAAAATATTATGAAAAAATTATTTTTTGTTGCATTTGTGTTAACAATTTTATCTTGTTCTGAAGATCCAATCGTTCATACTTTATTTACTTCATCTAATCCAATAAATGGAGGTTCTGTTACTCCATCAAAAGCTGAATATGATAATGGAGAATCTGCTCAAATTACAGCTGTAGCTTCCTCAGAATACGTATTTCAAAATTGGACAGGTGCATCTGGATCTGAAACTATTACAAGTGTAATTATGGATATGGATAAATTAGTTACCGCTAATTTTATTAAAAAGAAATATGCTTTAAATATTGAAACTGTAGGACAGGGTAATGTTACAGAAAAATTAATTAAATCTGGAACTGTATCCAATTACAATAGTGGATCTATTATCGAAGTTGAAGCAGTTCCCTCTGAAGGTTGGAAATTCTCTGAATGGCAAGGGGATATTTCAGGTCAAAAAAATCCTTATATCATTAATTTAATCTCGGATAAGTCAATAAAAGCTGTTTTTAATAAAAATGATACAGGAGGCGGTGGAGGTGATGATACTGGAAACGGAACAATGCCAAACGGACCAATCGATTTTGAAACAGGTGGTTATGGTGCTAATTGGACTTGGACGGTATTTGAAAATAGTGAAAATCCACCCGCTTTAGAAATAGTATCTAACCCCAATTCCTCTGGTATTAATACATCCTCGACAGTCGCTAAATTTACAGCTTTGAGTTCAGGAGCCGCTTACGCTGGTTGTGAATCTCAACATGGATCTGATATAGGGTCATTTAAATTTGATTCCAATAACAGTATTGTCAAAATCATGGTTTATAAAACTGTAATTAGTGACGTTGGTTTAAAGTTTGTTGAATCAGATGGTGAAGCTCAACCTGAGGTTAAAGTTGCAAATACTAAAACTAATGAATGGGAAGAATTAACTTTTGATTTGTCTGGAAGTATTGGAAAAGGTAAAACAGGAATAATTGATCAGATAGTTATATTTCCTGATTTCAAGGATAGGTCTAGTGACCACATAATATATTTTGATAATATATCTTTTGGAAGTAACTAAACTTAAAACACACTTAATTTTATTCCAATAATCTTGTCTTTTTATTTTAACTTAGTATAAGTTAAAAAAATATTCATGACACAATCTTTCGATTATATTATAATTGGAGCAGGTTCTGCAGGTTGTGTTTTAGCAAATCGTTTATCTAAAAATCCAAATAATTCTGTTTTATTATTAGAAGCAGGTGGTCCAGATTCGAATATGAATATTCATATTCCAGGGGCTTATTTAAAGATTCATAAAAGTAAACAAGATTGGGGTTTTTGGACTGAAAAGCAAAAAAATGTTTTGAATCGAAAAATTTATTTACCAAGAGGTAAAACACTTGGTGGAAGTAGCTCAACAAACGCAATGGCATACGTTAGAGGAAATTCCGAAGATTACGATGCTTGGGCAGAACTTGGTAATAAAGGATGGGGTTATAAAGACATTCTTCCATTTTTTAAAAAATCAGAGAGGCACGAACAAATTGACAAAGTTGATTCTGATTTTCATGGAAACTCTGGGGAATTAGTTGTAACTCTACCTACCAGATTTAAGACGCCTTATGTTGATGGATTTATTTCAGCCTGTAAGAATAATGGAATTTCTAAAAATGATGATTACAATGGAATTGTCCAACAAGGTGCAGGTTTGGTTCATAGTACAATTAAAAACGGAAAGAGACACAGTGGAGCAGTTGCATTTTTAAAACCTATTTTACAAAGATCCAATTTAACCACTATAACAAATGCAAAAGTTTGTAAGATAATTTTAAAAGAAAATGTAGCTGTTGGTGTAGAGTATATAAAAGGATCAAAAAAAAATCAAGTAAATGCAAATAAAGAAATAATAGTTTCTGCTGGAGCATTTCAATCTCCACAACTATTAATGTTGTCTGGAATTGGAGATTCTTTAGAATTAAAAAAACATGGAATAGAATGTTTACATGAACTAAAAGGGGTAGGAAAGAACCTACAAGATCATTTATTTTATCCTATTTGTGCTCAATCCAAAACTAATAAAGGGATAAATCATTATATATCTCCTTTAAAACAACTCAAAGCGGCTTGGAATTATTTTGTAAACAAAAAAGGAGTTTTTTGTGCAGGACCTCTTGAAGGAATGGCTTTTTTTGACCTTAATCAAAATGGTGGAAAAGTAAATTTTCAATTACATTTTTCTCCAATTTGTATTGATGATAAATATGGTTATGACGCCTATGATTTATATGATTATCCAAGAGTAGATGGCTTTACTATATTACCTACTTTATTACATCCTAAAAGTAGAGGAACTGTTAGTCTTTCTTCATCGGACCCCAAAGATGCGCCAATAATTCAACCGAACTTTCTAGAGGAAAAAGAAGATCTTGATCAGTTAGTTAAGGGTGGGGAATTGGTATACAAATTAATGAAAGACGAGGCATTAAGAAAACATACACTTAGGGATCGACTTCCATTTGATCGTAACTCTCAGGATTCACTCATTAAACATATTAAAAAGACACTTGAAACTGTTTATCATCCAGTTGGAACTTGCAAAATGGGAGTTGATAGTATGGCTGTCGTAGACCCAATGTTAAAAGTACATGGGATATCTAATCTAAGAGTTGTTGATGCTTCTATAATGCCATTAATTGTTTCAGGAAATACAAATGCACCCGTGTATATGATAGCAGAAAAAGCTTCTGATATGATATTAAACAATTTTTAAAATTAACATCCCATATAGAATGTTTTAAATTTTTTTTTATATTTATAATTAATAAAATTAAATATCATGAAAAAAACTTTTTTAATTATTACACTATTTATTTCTTCTTTATCCTACTCGCAATATTGCGCATTTTTTGATTTTAAAACTGAAAATCCAGAAATGGTTGTTTCATCTTTGAAAGGAATGATGCAAACTGATTGGGCTAAAAATATTCAGGGAACAAAATCATTATTTGCTTACCAGTTTAACGGAACTAATGGAGCAACTCACTCTGTTCAATTTTGTTTTCCTAATGAAGCAGCATTTGCAAGTTTTAGTTCTTCTTGGAACAGTTCTTTAGTAGCTCAAGTCTTTGGAGAAAAATTAAATAAGTATATAGAGCCAGTTAATCAAGCTTTAAACACTCCAGTTTGGTTTCAAAATGATTGGACACCAGATCAAGTATTTTTTATATATCAAATGGATGTCTCTGATCCTGCAACGTATGTAAAAGAATTTGCGGAATTTTCAATGAGTTGGGCTGAGAAAACTGGAATTACTAGTTCATATGGTGTTGGTTTTCCAATTAGTGGAAAAAATGCTGAATTTTCACATTTTGTTTGGACAGGTGCACCAGATATAGAGACTGCGTTGACAACTACTAAAAATATGTTTAACGATCCATTATTTGCTAAATACTCATCTAAAGTTGCTAAAATTAGAAAACTAATTAACACAACAATGATGGTTAGAGTTATGGATTTTTAAATTATAATTCGTTTAATTCAATACTATTTTTTAAAAAAATTAAAAACTACCCTCATTTCTGAGGGTTTTTTTTTATTTTATTGTAAATTAAAATATGATTTATAATGTATTAGTAGTCGGTGTCGGTAATATGGGTAGTTCTCACGCCAGAGCTTATGATAAAATAGATAGATTTAATCTAGTTGGACTAGTTTCACGAACTCCAAAAAAACGTATAAAACTTTCTGAAGAACTAAATAATACTCCGCATTTTGATAATTTTGATTTCGCATTAGAACATACAAAACCAGATGTTGTATCAATAAACTCTTATACAGAATCTCACAAAGAATATGCTATAAAAAGTCTTAATTATGGTGCTCATATTTTTATTGAAAAGCCTTTAGCTGAAAATATAAAGGACGCAGAAGAAATAATTGATTTAGCCAAAAAAAATAATAAAAAGATAGTAGTTGGATATATTTTAAGATATCATCCAACTTGGAAAAAGTTTATTGATTTATCACATAAATTAGGTTCACCACTTGTTATGAGAATGAATTTGAATCAACAAAGCTCCGAAGATCAGTGGGTCATTCATAAGAATTTGATGAAATCTACTTCTCCTATTGTGGACTGTGGAGTTCACTACGTAGATATCATGTGTAAAATGACAAAATCTAAACCAAAATATGTTAACGCTATTGGTTCTAAATTATCTGATGAAATTAGTAATAACATGTATAATTATGGTCACTTACAATTAGTTTTTGAGGACGGATCAATAGGATGGTATGAAGCAGGTTGGGGGCCAATGATGAGTCAAACTGCTTTTTTTGTAAAAGATGTTATTGGTCCAAATGGATCAGTTAGTATTGTTGAACCTTTAGAGAATACTAATATTAAATCTTCAAAGGTTGATAGTCATACCAAAACAAATATGCTTTTGATACATAATCAAGAAAGAGATGATAAAGGAGCTTTTTTAAATCAAGACCAATATATCAATACTGAACATGAACCAAATCATGATCAATTATGTGAAATAGAACAGAGATATCTTCTTAAAGTCATTGAAGAGGATTTAGATATAACACAAGATATGGTAGATGTTATTAATAGTATGAAAATAGTTTTAGCTGCTGATAAATCTATAAGATCTGGAAAACAAATTAAAATATGAAGCAGAGTCTTTTTGTTTTCATATTTAGTTTATTACTTTTTTCTTGTGAAACAAATAATGACCTAACTACTTGGTTAAATGATGAATCTTTTTTTGATTCACAAAATCTCTTTTCAAATGAAAGATTTCCAAATTTAGTTATTTCAAATAAAGGCACTCTTATTGCAACTTGGGGATCAAGTAAAGTAATTGCGAAACGTAGTACGAATGGAGGAAAATCTTGGGGGGATGAAATAATCATTGCTAAACCTGGTTTTCATGGAGGAGGAACACTGGTTGATGAAGTCACAGGAAACATTTTTGTTTTTGTTGAAGAAGGTCATCCAATAAGCCCAATTCAGATTTATGTAAGTAGTGATGATGGTCAGTCTTGGAAAAAACACGACACTAAAATTAGTCCAGACGAAAAAGGACATTTACCATCCATGCACATGAACGAGCATGGAGTTACATTAAAAAAAGGAAAATATTCTGGACGTTTAATTAGACCGTCCAGATATTATGGTGAAAATAATAGTAAAGAACAATACTCTAATCATTATTCTAATGCAATATACAGTGATGATAGAGGAATATCTTGGAAGACGAGTTCTCAATTTCCTGCATTTGGAACTGGAGAAGCAGCTTTAGAAGAACTCTCAAATGGGATGATATATTATAATTCAAGAAGACATTATTCAAATGACGGATTAAATCCAAAGATGAGACATGTAGCTTTTAGTTACGATGGCGGTGAGTCATGGGAAGATTTAAGTGTTTCATCTGTTCTTCCCGATGGTGCTCAATTTAGAGATTATGGATTAATGGGTGGTTTAACTCGTGTTCCATTAAAAGATTTAGACATATTATTATTTAGTAATATCATATCATCAAAAAAAGAAAATGCTAGAACTAATGGTTACGTTTGGGTAAGTTTTGATGGAGGTAAATCTTGGCCTTTAAAAAAATCAGTTGATAAAGGTAATTTTGCTTATTCTTCAATGATAGCAGGAAGACCAGGAACAATAAGTGAAGGAATGATTTTCTTGTTATATGAAAGTGAATCTGGTGCTAAATTAGCACGATTTAACTTACAATGGCTGCTTGATGGAGTTGATATATCTACCTATTTGAAATTATAGATTTATGAAAAATTTTTTAATCATTTTAATTCTGTTTTTTTCTTGCTCTAAAGAAGATTCCAAATCTGTAGTTATAGAAAACCCAAGTTCCAATGTTTTTTATTACGGAGCAGATCTCTCATACGTAAATGAGATGGAAGATTGTGGTGCTGTTTACAAAGATTCTAATGAAAATATCAAAAGTCCATATAAAATTTTTGCAGAAGCAGGAACTAACTTGGTTAGAATCAGACTGTGGCATAATCCAACTTGGACAAACTATTCTAATCTTAGTGATGTAAAAAAATCTATTCAACGTGCCAAATCCGAGGGGATGAAAGTGTTATTAGATTTTCATTATTCAGATACTTGGGCAGACCCTTCAAATCAAGAAATACCTTTAGCTTGGTTGACTCAAATTAATAATACAGGACCATTAGGAGATTTACTTTATAATTACACATACGATACACTAAATGATTTAGCTAATTCTAACCTTTTGCCTGATATTGTTCAAGTCGGCAATGAAATTAATGCAATGATTTTACAAAACGGAGAATTAAAATGGCCTATTGACTGGACAAGAAACTCATTATTAATAAATAAAGGAATAAAAGCTGTTAGAGATATTAGTTCTTCAAAAAATAAAAAAATTGAAATAATGTTACATATTGCTCAGCCTGAAAATGGACTATGGTGGTTTGAACAAGCGAGTGCTGCAGGTGTTACAGATTATGATTGGATAGGGTTGTCTTACTATCCTATGTGGTCTGAATATGATTTAAATTCTATTGATACACCCATTAAAACACTGATTGAAACATATAATAAAAGATTAATGATAGTAGAAACCGGATATCCTTTTACATTAAATAATGCAGATTCAGCAAATAATATTTTTAATGAAAATGCATTAATTACTGGCTATCCTGCATCTGAGCAAGGACAATTAAATTACTTGAATGATTTAAAAACAAAAATATTTCAAAGTGGAGGAGAAGGTATTGTTTACTGGGAACCTGCTTGGGTTTCAACAAATTGTTCAACGCTATGGGCTACTGGTTCGCACTGGGATAATGCTACTTTGTTCGATCATAACTATAAGTCTAACTTAGGAATGCAGTTTTATAATGCATCTAAAAATTAAAAATTATTTGAAACAGTTATTTAGATTAATTAGTTTACTGGAGGGAATATCTTATTTGTTATTGCTTTTTATCGCAGTTCCTATAAAATATTTTGGTAATGATGAATTTTATGTCAAACTGCTAGGAATGCCTCATGGAATTTTATTTGTGGGTTATATTGTTTTAGCGATTATACTTAGAAAAAAACTTAATTGGAGTTTTAAAACTTTTGTTTTAATATCACTAGCTTCAGTAACCCCTTTTGGGACTTTTTATGTTGATAAAAAATATTTAAGTAATTGAGCTAACATTAATTTAATAGAGAACAAATATTTACTTTTTTAAGAAATTGCTACTTTTTTTGTTTTGGTTGATATTTTATTTTTAATGTCTTGGAAAGGTTGTTCTATAAATAAATACATTGCAGTTGCAAAAATAATTATAGCAAAAATTGAAATTATGCTATTTGACATTATTATTTGAAATTCTGTCAAATACCCTTCTGCAATTAAATTAAATTTTGGAAAAAACCAAAACATAAACATTTCATGGAATAAGTACGCTGAATATGAAACTTGAGCTATTGGATAAAAAACTCGATGCGATAAAAATGAATTTACAGGTTTTACAATATTTGATTTTGAATAAAGACATGATAAAGTAATATACAATACTGCATAACAAAATATTTCTCTATGTACGATTTCATATAATCTTGGAATATCAGGATTTATACCATCAAAGATTGAATTTTTTAATTGTGTCCACTGACCTAAAGAAATACTAGAAATAACAAAAAAAACAAACAAAGAAATTATAAATAACATAACGGCTGTTTTGTTGTTTTTTTTAAAAAATAGCAATAGTTTTTCTTGATGATAAACATTTATGTATGCTCCAATAACACCTGCTAAAAGTCCCCCATAGCGTAGCTGAGTTAGCATGTAATATTCCCAAAACCAATCTTTCCATGCATCATCTCCAAAAACACTATTAAATGGAACTTGAAAATCAAATATATTTACTGAATAATGGTAAGTTAGTCCGATTGAAATTAGAGCAAGAGAAATGAAAGGCACAGCCTTGTTTTTGAAAAATGGAAACACAAATGCGATAGCAAATGGAATAATAACATAAAATTGTTCCTCTATAGCAAGTGACCAAGTCCAACCCATATAAGATTCTCTAACAAAGTTATTTACATATAATAAATTACTCCATGCTGTTTGCCAATTACTATCTTCCAAAAGAAATAGTCCAAGAATCATTGCAAAAATATAAACAGGAATTAATCTTAAAAATCTTCTTAAATAAAATCTTTTAAAATTTATTGAACCAACTTTTTTAAATTCTTTAAAAAGTATAGTGCCAATTAAAAACCCACTAATTACAAAAAATAAATCAACACCCAAATCACCCTTTGAGATCCATATTAAAAATGGATTTTCAAAAATTTTATCAGAAATTTCAGTAAAATCATTGTATTGAAACAACCATGCATGAAATACAATTACCCAAAGAACAGCTAAAGCTCTTATTCCATCAATAGGTTTATAATTTTGACTTGGTCTGTTTGTTAATCTACTTATATATTTCATTTTTTTTCTTAAAAATATTAATAATTTTAAAACATTCCTTATAGAATGTTGAATAGTTTTTTTAAGTTTTTTTAAAATACTGTAAATTAATAACTTAAGAAATTGATCAGTTAAATTATAACAAAGTAATTATTTTAAAAATGAATAATAATTTATTATTCAATGGAGTTAAATAAAATTTTGAAGAACTTTATTTTTGTTTTATATTAAAAAATGATGAAAAAAATAAGTACACTTTTATTAATATCAATAGTTTTATTTTTTTCAAACTATTGTAAAGCACAAAATTCTATTGTTGAAAGCAAATACACTTTTAAAAATGGTGATTACAATGGAATCGGAAAATGGTATATGGGTAGAGAGATTGCTTATGTTATGGGTTATCAAGGAATTGGTTGGCTAGAAAGATCCGAACGTGAAAAAGAAGAAAACGTTTCT
>Ga0228642_1000483_pt1 | contig 16129 bp, 6 predicted proteins | sample 53DmetaG_FD_190071 | JGI IMG/M metagenome (GOLD analysis project Ga0228642, IMG submission 190071) | Seawater microbial communities from Monterey Bay, California, United States - 53D | ecosystem: Environmental > Aquatic > Marine > Coastal | place: USA: California | collected 2016-09-29
GATCGTGATAGATAACCTCTAAGAGTATATCATTATCAATTTTATAATATCTTGAACTTTCTGCCATAATTTATTTATCTCTTTTAAAATTAAACAATTTTGGTGTATATGTTAAAAACACTCCAACCTGTGGTCCATGATATACTAAATTGCCAGTAGTAAATGTTAAACCATAACCTACACCTAAGCCTAATCTAACTCTACTTTTATTCTCTTCCTTTGCTTTATTTATCTCATCTTCAATGAGACTAATTCCTTCAATATTGTTAAATGTCAAACCAGGATATTTTGTAGCAATATTAATTTTTTTAATACCATCAATTTCCTCAACACTTGAGTATAATTTAATTCCTTGTTCATAACTAAAACTATTTAAAGCACCTGTTAACTTGTTGTCTTTTTCAAACAAACTAATTTTACTATTCCATTTTCTCCAATTACCATCCCCATAATCAGTAGAATCATTAAAATATAAAACTGAATCGCTTTCAATAAATGCATAAACAGTATCAACTTCCTTAATACTAATTTCAGCACTCAATAACTGATTTACTCTTTTAAGTTTTTTAATATCTCCTAGAGCATTTTCATATTTTGCATATAAATCATTTGCTTCATTCTTTAATTCACTTGCTGTATATTCATATGCTGTAATTTCACTAACTAAAAAGTTATTTTTATTCTTATAATATTTAACACTATCTTGACTAGCAATAACATTTGCCTCAACCCTCTCTACCTTTTTTTCTAAGCCACCGTTTATAGCTTTTATTTTAGCAGTTCTGTTACATTGGTGCATTAATAGAAGAATAAGAACTAAAATAACCGATATAAAATGAATTGGTTTTATTTCTAAGCTTTTAAACATTTATTTTTTTTTATTTTAAATTAATTAAGGTGCAGTAGGTGTAAACTCACTTGAGATTGCGCCCGTTGTTATTCTATTATAAGAATTCCACTCAGTATGCATTACAAAATCAAAATTAATAGTAACAGGATATCGCTGATTAAAATAAGCCGGACAAAGCCCAAGAGTTACAATGTCATTTTGAGAAGCTCCTGTATCAACTTGATTTTGATTCATAGCATCGTATACTAATATCATTTCATTTCTACCTGGATTAATAATACCTTTAAGTTTTATAATATCTCTAATTCCTGGACCTGCGTTAGGACTATCCATTTGTTCTTCTCCTTGGGATCCAACTATATCACCGGTACCGCCAGTAATTATTTGATTACCACCGGGTGTATGATCATTTCCTCCAAATGACGCATTAGCAATAATAGGTGTTGGAGAAGCATTTATGTATGGAAACTCATTAGTATTATCAAGGTCTATAGCAATAGCATGTCTACTTTCATTATCATATTCACTCCATTCAGAAGGACCGGAACTTATTTCATTAGTACCACTAAATGTTACACTACCCATTGCATGTATAATATTTCCAATTTTAGTATAATTAAAATATCCCCAGTTTGTTGAATTTCTTTGAGTTGTTCGAGAAGTATCTATCGGTAAAGCAGTAAGAACACCAGTAGTATCCATGTATTCACCGTCATACCATACTGCCCCATCAGCTGGATAGTAAGGGCCACTATCAGTTATTATTACTTCTGCATCGTATGCCTTTATATGCCCAGATTTATTCGCAGTCCTAGTCACCCATAAATTAACACTGTCAGTATAAAAATAATCGCTTAGTGTTCTTGAAGCATCTGTAGAACCATTATTAGGAGCAGCGCTGTGCTGATTCCCCTGAGCAGGATTACTAGCTCCTGCACCTTCCTTAAATCTAATACCATCCCCATCGCTAGCACCTGTGGGTCCTATGTTTACAGTTCCATCGTGATTTCCATCAGTGTCACTAAAAAATATAGTAGAGTCAGACGTGTTTAAAGAGTCTTCTATTTTAAATCTGTTTTCAGATGTAGTTGAATTAAAGTTACCTATTCTAAAACTATGAGACGTTGAAGCAGTACTAATAAACTCACTGCCCTGATTATTAGTAGCTCTTAATCTAATTAAACTACCTATAACATCAACCGTGGAACCACCGCTTCCACTTATTTCAACAGTAGGAGCACTTATTGTATTTTTAGTAGTTGCTGTAATATTATTATTTACAGCATTTAAATTATTATCACCTGAAGATGCACTAATTGCATTGTTACTTGAAGTTGAAATAAGATTTCCGGCGGTACTTGTCACGCTAACGGTATTTCCTTGAATTTCTACTTCTTGTGCTGAAATAATTTCTAAAACATCTCCACTTTCTATTGTAAGATTATCAGAAGCTTTAAAATTAGCAACTTTTAAAGAACTAATATCCCCTATGTCTATTTTATCTGCAGCACCAATACTTATTTCGTTAGGCATTGAAATTATAAGATTAGTTTTTTCACCTGCAGTTGCAGCCAATGCACTAAAGGTAAAAATACTACCTATACCTTGTTCATATGAGCTAGCCATTTTAAATTCTCTTGGATCTCCAGTCTCGTCGTTAATAAATATTAATTGACTAGTAGTATCATTATTAACTTCTGGAGGAAGTACTAAGTTTAATAGAGCCGCAGGCTCGGTCGGTGTAGTATTAGGTGGATTAGTATTACCTGGACTTGTATCTTGTCCTAATATTATTCTTGTTCTTAAATCGTCTGCTGGATTATTAAACGGTCTTAAAATATCTACGTCTCCTGCCACTAATGCTAGTGAATCACTGTCCCATAAATTAGCACTAGTTCCTTGTTCACCTTTGCTTCCTTCAGTACCTTTATTTCCTATTTCTCCTTTTTGACCTTTTGTTCCAGTATTACCTGTTACACCTGGATTTCCTTTAGCACCAATAGGTCCACCTCCATTAGCAAGAAGCTGATCAAAGTTATAATTTATTTTATCAACTTTAATATTATCACCATCTGCGTTAAATAATTCTTTTATATTAATTGCCATTTTATGCTTTTATTTTTACTAAAGGTCTGATCTCATAAGAAAAACCTAATCTTTTATTATATATTAGTCTAAAATTAAGAGGATTTGTGGGGTCTAATTTAAATGAATAATTATTATTAATTTCATAATTCCCAGCACCAATAGTTGATAGACTAGTTGAGGATTCTATATTGGTTGTAATTTTTTTAGATTCTTTAACATATAAATCTATTGAAGAAATTGAATATAAATTTAATATATTTTCTGCAATATAACCTTCAACATCATCATCTAATGTATCTACTCTTCCAAAGCTATCCGTAATATTGACGTATCTTTTTATAGTATTTCTAACTCCTCTACCATCTAAAAATCTAATTAACGTTTTATCTAAATAAAAATCAGCTATGATTTCTTTTTCAGTTTCTGTAAAGTTTATTTCACTTTTTGAAACACCTAAAGATTTAATATCATTTAACTGTTCAATATTTTCAAATTTTTCTGAGGTAAAATCAAAAAGATCATAAGAATCTCTAGTTTTAATAACACTCGATGCAATATAACTCTTTTCTTCTATAATATTTTTGGTTCCTGGTAAATTAGCAAATTTACCACCATCTAAGCTTCGAATATAATAGTCATTTTCCCATCTAGACTTAAATACATTTTTATCTTTTTTATCAATAGCTATCTCGTTTATTAATTGATATTTAGGTAATAAATCATCAGCTTCTGAAAGTTTAATAACACCTTCAGTATTAATTTCATTTACTTTATGGAAAAAATGATTTTTTATAATACCCCAATTTCTATCATGTACAGGGTTTTTGATTTCACCAACATTAAATAAAACGCCACAACCATTTAATTTTTTATAAAGAGCAGCTGTTAAATTATTTAAATCAACGTCTGTAATATCATAGTTGTAAATAGAACTATCATAATATTCAGTAGTCCAGTCAGCTTCTACTTTATGCATTGAAAAAGGTTCACTAAATGTAATAATAGGTCGCATGTCAACGGTATACATTCCATTTTGTCTTACTAAAAACGCATAATATTCATTTCTATCCTGTATATTATAACCTATAACTTGATTAGATAGTTTAAAAGACTTAGGTTTATTTATATCTACCTCAGCATATAAATTAGAAGTTTTAACTATTTCAACACCATCTTCTATAGTTATAGAAAATCTATTTAAAGTCTCTGTGCCATCTTCTTCTACACTAATATATTCTACTTTGTTTGTGTTATTAAATAAATTAGCGATATTATTTGCAGATAATAATTTTAATATGGCCCTATGTGAAAATACCCCTCCAGCGTTATATTCATATGTTGCATTTTTATAATCGTTTAATGAATAATACTGAGAAGGTTGAACTACTTCTGGATTTCCTATTCTTAAGCCTCCGCTTACTTTTATTTCATTATCACTAATAACATCTGCAACCTTTAAATAATATGTTAAAGTACCTATAGTTATACTTAAATCATTATAATTACCGGTTATCGGATCTTTTAAAATCTGTGTAGTAAAACTAGGTTCTGAACCATTTGCAGCATTTACTCCATTTACGTTTGTAAATCCACCTCCTAAATTAACACTGTTTAAATCTAAAGCGCCTGATATTAAACTATTAGCGTATTGATTATTGTCAATTTTATGATCTAATTCATATAGTAGTTTTCTATTTAAGAATTTATAATTAACATCACTTAAATTTAACTCTAATATTATAGAAAGTGTTTTAAATTTTTTATTTTCAATAGCATAAACTTTTAGCATGTTTGGCAGACTATCATCAAAATTCGTAATTAGGCAAGTAGAAAATCTATATCCATTGAATTCTTTGTTCTTTATAAATTCTTTAGTTAATTCTTGATTTAATTCTTTTCTAATTTTAGGTGTAAATTTTAAACCTTTAAATATAGTAGAAGCAAAACCTTGCATGCTACCTCCATCTATTATTGAATATTTCTTAGAAACTTTAAGCTTATTAAAGGTAGAGTTTGGTAATGTGTCAAATTGACCACTGCTTAAAAAATATGCTTTAAAATAATCAAAATTAATAGACTTTAAGTCATTTACATTAATATTAATTTCTTTTGCTAAATTAACATAGCTAAACAAATTGTTACTATTCGTAGAATCTACATATGAGGGTAATTTATCCATATAAAACCATTCATGTGTCATTTTGTTAACGTCTCTACCTTCTACTTCCAAGTTAGGAGAGAAGTTAGATTCCCCAAATGCTTCATTAACATTTAAATAATATGGATTTTCTCTAACATTCTTAGAATCTTTTAAACACCATTTATTTATAGTAGGTATAATTCTAGAAATGGTAGAAAAATCAGTTGTATAATTTTCTTTTAACCTATCATACTCACTATATATTTTTTCTAATATAGATTCTCCTGCTGTTTCATCATTTAAAATAGGCACTAGGTTTGAAAAATAATCTACACTAGATTCGTTTAATGCCTCTATGTTTGAATAGGCTGGTGTAAATCCAGGATCATCACTTGAATTAGGATATGTTATATCATCTTCTAATTCAAGTTCTTTTAAATTAGAATTAGAAGTATCATAAAAGTCAAAATTAAAATCATAAATATCATATGCACTAAACATTCCCCACTCTAATTTAAATTCTCTATAAACGTTTGAAATACCACTAACCTCTTTATTTTTATTTTCTAATATTAATAGATTAAATTCAGAATTAATAGTTCTAGAATCTTCAACAATATCTATTATTTTATTAAATGAATTATCTTTATCTAATAAATATTCGCCTATGTTTATTTGACTAACATCGTCTTCTTTAATATAAATAGATTCGTTTGAGTTACTTCCTCCTTTTAAAATATATGAAGTCTGTGATAATAAATGGGCATTGGAAATATTTAAAGAATTAACAATGTCTTCTCCCGTTTCTATTTCTAAAAATTGAGTATTTCCCATTTTCAATAAAAATGTAGCTAGTTTTCTATTATATCCCTTTACAGGCGATTTTATATAAATAGTATCTTCTTTTAAAACAGTTTCAAATCTAGTCTGAGATTCTATCATATTAGAAATTGAATTTGCAACGTTATTTAAACTACCATTTCCTGAAAAATTATTATCTGAAAATTTACCTTTATTAACTGAATTATCACAAACAAAAGTATTTTCAACAATTTTCATCGGAGTATATGCTCTTTCAACTTTTAAAATAGTAAAACCTGGAGCATTTATTGGAATAAAATCATGATCCTCTTCGAAATAATATTCGTTTTCTTTAGCGCTTATTTGATATTTGCCACCTACAAACTCTAAAGTAGGGGTATACTTGCTAAAATTCCAATTAGCTATAACACTTTCTAATGTATCTTTTTCTGTCATTCCGGCAGCTGCGATTAACTGAGACCCTGTAGTAGTGTCTTCTATTATAACGGCGTTAGCATTAACATTTGTTACAACTGAAATTACAAATTTTTGTCTTTTTAAATAATGTAGTCCAAACTCATCACCGTCTATAGGGTTATTAATTACTTTTATTTTTAAAAAGTCAGAAACAGCTTCTTTATTTTGAGTTAATTCAACTGATCTTTCTGTCTTTTTAATTCCTGTAAATAAACTATAGTCTTGGCCATTTGTGTCTATTTTTAATTCTAAATTTGAATAATCCCAAGAGGCTCCATTTTTTACATTATGATAATTCGAAAAACTTTTTACCCAACCTAACATAGGAATTCTATTATATAAATAAGAGCTAGGAATAGAATGATAATCAGCACTTCCATTTAAGTCTAAACTATGTGATACATTTGAAAATCTAACTAAATCTTTGTTAATACTTTCAACAGATCCTTCTCCTATTTTATGTTCATCTACATAAATTCCAAAATATCTGTTTATAGAAAACTCTGCACTTTCTTCATCATCGAATAAAAATTCTAAATTAATTAAATTAGCGCACGCTAAAGAATTTCTATAAAAGCCATCTGTTATAAATTGATTATACTCAATTAGTGGTTTATCTACATCAATAGTATCTTTATATTGGAATTCACCTTTGTTTGCAAATCCACCTTTTATTAAGTCAATTCCATTATAAGAAGTTTGCTCGTCTTTATTAAAAGAAGCGGTAATTGGAGACTTTGGAAAGTTATCATCACTAACATAATTTCTTAGATATTTTCCAATTTTACTATCTTTTGATAGGTCTATTGTTTTTATTAATGTAGCTTTGGAAAGCATTTCATTAATTCTATTTAAATTATTATTATTGTCAAAATCAACAGAGTTAATAGGATCTTCCACTCTATAAATAATAAATTTAGAAGGAATATTTTTATCTAACCAAATTGGAGCAAACATTCTATAACTATAATCATATAATTTAGAGTAGTTTAATGAGGTACCATAGGAATAAGACTCCTCATATTGCTTATCATAGCTGTCAAGTATTGAAAAATCAGAGTAGTCTCTTTTAGTTTTAAATGCTAAATCTAATGGAGTAGAATTTAACCTCCAAAATTTAGCAAGATCATATGAGTATGATCCACTATCTTTAATTAAATATTTTTTATAATTTGAATTAGCTAAAAGACTTGAAGCATTAATACTTTCAAGATACATATCCTCATCACTAACTATTAATTTAACATTAGTAGAAAGAGATGGATTAGTTCTAAGAATAGGCCTCGACACATGATCTATCTTGCCATTATTCTCAATATCTGTTCTAATACTTCTAGCCATTAATCTATTTATTTTTAAACATATAATTTCTTAAAATTATATATCACCTTTAATACATGGACTATGGTATAGGCTTTTGAAGTCTAACTGTTTTCGTATTGTTTAAGTTAAATCCTCTAGGCTTGTATTTTGCAAATACTTCTAAATCAAATGAAAATTGATTATTAAAAGAATCGAATAAGTCGATACCTATTTTTTTAGAATAAGTTAAGTTTGCTATTTTAGTAGTATTCATTCCAGCCAGTCTACCGTCTGATGTATCAACGCCCGTTGTAGTAACTCCAAAATAATCAGTCATTCTGTATTGGAATACAACGTCTATTGCTATACTAGGTGCTTTACTACTCGTAGAATTTACTTGCTTACTGTCTAATTTACCAATAGTTCTTTTTCCAAATTTGTTATCTCCATCAACTGATAAATTTCCAATTCTTGTAGGAGATAAAAATAGGTATGAACCACATGACTTACCACCTAGTAAAAATTGATCGTTATCTTCAAAAGACATTTTTACTGTTCTACCAAAATCTCTACCCTTTCTATATGGAGTTTGTAATTGAAAATATGGATTTCCATCTGATCTTAATGTTGCAAACTTAGCCATCGATGTATAATTAGCTATCCAAGTAGGGCTTGTAGGATCACTTGAATTAAATCCGGCTGCAATATTAGGGTGATCTTTATGTACATAAATATTTTGATCGTAATCAGGTGAAACTGTAGTTTCCCCATCGTCAAATTTTTGATTAGAAAGAGTAGTATCTAATACAATTACTTTAGGATCTCCATTTGTTTCATGTTCTCCTGCCCATATAAAATCACTAGTTAGAGAACCTGCAGTTCCTGTAGCCTTTTGTCCATAATATTCAAATGCAGGAGTACCTTCAGCAATTGAATCAGACTTATTAGTAGTTCCAGTTAAAAGATCAAGAGGAGAAGTTGAATACATTGCTTTTTCACCAGCAACATCCATAAATCTACTATAAATAAATTGACCTTTTTGTTGAGCAGATTGAAAAGGAGCATCGTCATTGTGATATTCTGCTAATTCATCGCTCGAAATGTTTTGATATTGTATTGGAACTAAATCATATTTACCTTCAACTGTATAATAAGTATCGTTTTGAATTCTATCAGCTAACACAATAGGTGGTATTGAACCGGTAATTGGATCTGGAGTATAATCATGAGTTCCCATTTCAAAATCTGCTTCGTTTCCAACAGCAGATGATTGATGTACAGGCTCATCTCTTTTACCTATCATTCTTGCGATTAATTCAAGATCAGTTGCTTTACTATTTTCTAATAATAGTTTAAATGTCTTAGTTACAATATGGCCTTTCTTAATATTTAAGTCTGCAACCTCATCTACATAATAACCAGCAAATAGTCTTGTAGTTGAATTTGCATCAATTGCAGTAGTGTTTCCTTCTTCATCAACTATAGTTACTTTTAATTCACCTTCTGCATTTTCTAATTGTTCTCTAAGGCTTTCTATTTCTCTTTGTAGATCTATTAATTTATCAAAAAGACTAATAGGAGTTTGTTCAGATGATAAAAATCCTGATGCAATTGACGTAGCACCATGTGTAAAATACTTTTCGTTTGCTGTAAAGCTATCTGCAATATGAGTATAAACTCCTTTAGAATCTAATTCCTCAACAAGTTTTACATAAGTAGTTTCTTTACTGTTTTCATCTACTAAGTTAATAATATCTGTAGTATCTAATAAGCCATCTGGGAATTGAACTAAAATAGTTTCACTCCAATCTGAAGTTATAGGGTTTGAAGGATAACCTGCTTCTGAAACTGCTTTCATTCTAATTTCAACATTTTCTCCAAGATTAATAGGAAGATCTAATTGATTGAAATTTACTTCTTGTCCATCTTCAACACTTTCAGTTATCCAAATATATTTACCAGTAATTACATCTCTTTGTCTCTTTCTAGTTGGAGTTTCATATTGATTCCAGTTTGAAAAACTTGCAGTAGTAGTTTTATTATCTTGTGTAAAAGGTATTTGTTCAATATTGCTTGTTTTGCCACTTGCAGAAACATATCTATATTGAATAGTAAATTTTATAATTTCTTGTGGAAGTGTATCTGCGTTCGTTTTAGCTTCAGGTATTTTCCAAAAACCTCTAACTCTAAATTTAGGCTTGATGTCTTTTACATTTTGATCTGAACTAATACTTTGGATTTGATTTACAACAGAAGAATATAATTGTGCTTCTCCACTTCTTTTTTCAATAAGTGTATTTAAGTTATTTTTGTCTTTACTTTTTTCAATTTCAGACTTATATTTCTTAGTTGCTATCTCACCCCTCTTACTTACAATAGTGTCATCTAATTTCTTAATACTTTCACTAATTGTAATTTTATCATTGTTTAATTTCTTTATGCTATCAAATGCATCATTCTCCGTTAAGTGAGTATTAATTTGTACTACTTGGAAATTAGTAGCATCTAATAATACTGGATCTGGAGTAATACCAACGGTTGCTGGTGGAATAAAATCTTCTTTTAATGATTTAATAAATTGACCAAAATCAGCAACGCTATCTCTATAAAATGCAGATAATGTTTGAGTTCCACCAGTTTGACTTTCAATTGTTAAATCGTTAGAATAAAAACCAACACCAGGTGACCAATTTTCTGCAATAATTTTAGAATCAGGATCAATTGATTTAAAGAATACTACTTGTCTTTCATCAAAACCAACGTTAATACCCAATGCAACTGTATTTTCTAATGCCTTATAAATTCTTAATTGATCGGAACCTATTTTAATACTATCAAAACCTTCAGTTAATCTTAATTCAACTTGACCAGTTCCGTTGTATATGTTTTGAACTCTATATCTTGTGTTATTGTTTCCACTGTTTACTAATAGTTCATCTCCGATTGAAATAAATTCAGTATCTTTTAATGCTTTTTCTCCATCAGTATAAGTTAATTTATTTAAAGTGTATAATTTTACTGATCTAATTACTGGCTCTCCATCAACTATAAATTCTCTTTCAGCATCTTCAACTGCCAATACATCAAAACCTCCATAAAATTGTGTTGATTTAAATGGCAAGTCTCTAACCTGTTCATCAATTGTAGCATTTGCTCCACTACTTACTAAATCATTAACAAACGTTTGATAGTTTATTTCATCTACGTTTTTATAATTGTCATCGAAATATGCTGCAGCAAATTCATCGTTAGTTTGAAAAATATATCTTTTTACTAAAACTCTCTCAGTGTCAGTGGCTATTTGACCACTAACATCAAATTTAACTGTCAATAATGGGTTTAAATAATCTTCAAAGAAGTCATTATCAGTAGTTTCAAACTCTGTAGGAAGAGCAAGGGAAGTTAAATCATTTGCTGGAGTTTTAAGTTTTCTTGCAATAATCTTTTTAAAACTACCATCTGGCATTTGAACAGTTGCATCTGCAGTTCCAACGCCACTTAGTGCTTTAATATTATTTTCTAATCTTTTTATTTCTCTATCAATAAAACCAAATGATGGTATTTGATAAGTTTTAATTGTAGTAACACCATCATCATCCGGTGTACCAAAAAGGTCTACTGAAACTGTAATTGAATCCTTTTCACTAGTAATTGCCTCATTAATACGTTCGAAAGTTTCTAACGCATTGGCATTCATTTGTGTGAATTGCTTAATTATTCCAGAAAATGAGTTTTGTGTGTCCATTTATTATCTTATAATGTCTATTTCAAATTCATACGTTGCCGCATTTGTACAAACTATTTCAAAGTATGGGTTGCTTCCAACCGATGCACTTGAAACACTTCCAATAAGTGTATTAAAACTATTAGAATAGTTTGTGTAAATATTGATGTTATTGCTATTTAAGTCTAATGCTTCAAAAACAACCTTATAACTTTGACCATCTTGCCATTTTATAAGTTTATCATCTATGTATATATTAATATTATTATCAGCCGCCTGAGTAGTAGTTTTACCTGCAAGTCTCAGTTGGTTAGAAAATTCTTTAAGTCTTGTCCAAACACCAAAGCCAGTTGCATTAGCTGGATCATATTGATTTGAACTTGTAATTTCATTAGAAACGGTTAATGTACTTTCATTCCATAAAAATGGCTTTCCAAATACATAAGCTTTTAAATCATTTTTAATTTTAATTTTGTTAGGAACTGTTTTATCAACGATAATGCCAGGTCCATTGAAAAGAACATCAACATTATATTGTACTTCTGACGGGATAGTACCATCTATGAGTTGATTAATTCTTTGATTTGCATTTGTGATTAATTGTAAAAGACTATTGCTATCTGCTAAATTAACAGATGTGTTTTGAAATTCTGTTTCTAATTGAGTTATTCTACTAAGTAATTCAGTACTTGAATCCATTGACATTACTAAGTTTTCTAATTCATCAACTCTACCTTTAATTCTACTATATCTAGCATTTGCATCCGATAATAATTTACCAGCATTCTCTAAGGCGCTTGTCGTATCCATGAATAAATCCATTGAGAATGTTGTAAAGTCATTGATATTTACTTCAACACCAACATTATCAAGAGATGAATTAAATTTAATATTTAATTTAAGACCAAATGCATTTCCATTTAAGCCAGTAATTTCATTTGGCTTATATTTAATAAGTTCAGGAATGTAAGAACTGTTTGCTGCTCCAGGATTATCTTGAGGATTATCTAATATTAATATACCATATAGATTAGTTTCTCTATTTGCAGGTACTGATTCACTGTATAAATCATAATAAACGAGAATTGCATTAAACCTAAAGTCTCCACCTTGTTTAGCATAATCTTGTAAAGTATTAAGATCTGAATTAGTTGCAATAGCATGATAGTCACCTGCTGTCCAATCAATTCCAAAATTAGGAGTTGAATTTATATCAATATCATAATAAGGAATTAAGTTTTGTGGATCAGAAGTATCTACTATATCAACTAAAGTTTCTAAATCCATGTTAACGTCAGGATGTGTTTGTCCGTTTCTGCCACTGATTGTTGCCTCAGGATAAACCTTGTTAGCCGTGGTGTTATATGTTTTAGAATTAAATAAAACCGTTGGCGTGTAGCCAATGGATGACGGTACGTTAATGTATACTTCATGGTAGGCGTTGCCTTTATATTGAATATCGTTACCAACATCAATGCTTCCTAAGTATTTAACTACTCTATCATAGTCTGTACCAGTGCCTGTTGCATTTAATTCTTCAGTAGTTAAACCTGACAGGGTTGCTTCAGTTGAATCGGCGGTTTTAAATCTGATCGCACCCATTTTATGTAACCACTTAAAAAATATTTGTTCAGCATCTGATCCATACAATGTACTGTCAAAGTCATCATCTTGTAATAGCTCTTCTTCTAAGTTAAGAGCATAATTTTGAAATGTAATTGCAAAGTCATGTCCAGCATTTCCAACTGGAGAATAAGCTACATTGCTATAGTCTAACATTTGATCAAAATCAACTGTATTTTTGCCATTTACAGACTCTTCAAAATTTGGAATGTCTAATAAAGCATATTTACTAAATTCAAATTTAATATCTGGATTTTGAAAAGCTCGAGTCAAATCTCTTGTACCACTTGCAAAAGCGTACATTGTTCCTCCCTGTATTTGCGGCGTTCTAACTAATGGTGTAGCCATTTATAATAAGTTTATTTTTAAGCAATAGTTGCACCATAAGAACCAATAATGTACCAACTAGTACCATCAGATCTTAAAGTTAATGTTCCGTTTTGTGCTAAAGTAATTGAAGCTGCACCTGCAACATTTGTTGCTTCAATATCTCCACTCACCTGTGCTATTAATGTTATTTCTTGTCCAACTATTGTACTCGCTGCCAATGCAATTTGTGCAGTAGCATCAACAAAATAAGTTGAATGAGCTAATGTAGCTGGTAATGTAGTTAAACCAGCAGAACTTGTTCCACTAATTCCTGATTTAATAACACTAGCACCAAGTGTTACATTAGCACTAATAGTAGTTGCAACTCCAATAGTAGCAGACGAAGCGTTGAAAACGCTTGCACCAACCGTGAGTTGACTTGTTGCTACTGTAACTCCTGAAAGAGTTGCAGCAGTTGGATCCAAATATCCCTTTAAATTCGTTATTTCATCTTCTATTGTTGTGAAATTATCATTTAGAGTAATTCTTGATGAAGAAAGAGAATCTGTTCCTAAAATTTCTGTAACCGCCATAGTTTTATTTTTTTATTTTACAATTATCATATTTCTTTCGACAATATTAGTATTGCCATTAGTATCTTCAACCTCAGCTGAAATTCTGTAAGAACCTGCTTCCTTAAAGATATACGTCAACCACATATTATCATAATATATATCACGTTCTATTTGACTACTATCTTTATATATCTTCCACACAGGTCTTTTAATACCTGCCATTTGAGATTTATCTAAAGCAAATGTAACATGCGTTGATCTTTCTACTTCTGCGCTACCGTTAATTATTCTAACAGTATCAAATGTTGGATTGTAGTTTACATAATGTACTTCTCCTAAAACGTTTCCATTTGTGAGTTCAACTGTTTCAAAATCATATGTTCTAGAATAACCTTTACCTACACATAACATAAATAAAAATACATCATTAGTTCCATCGTCATCCGTATCTTCAAATACAGGATTATAGTTAAATTTACTTATAATAGGATTGGTAGATGCATTTAACTCATCTGCTATTGTTTGCCAACCTACAGTATCAGTATTTCCAGCAGGAGTATTAGCCATTATCATGTGATTTCCCGTTTCAATTAAATTAGTTGATGTGTTTTTATGAGTAATAGTTAAAACGCTATTTTGTTGAATGTCGTCAATTTTAAAACTTGAAGTTAAATCCATTCCAATCCTTGTAGCGTTCCACCAATTATATTTTCCATCAACCCATCTTACATTTTCCATTTCATCCCAATTATAAGGGCCTGTAGTTTCAGCATAGCCAGTTGGATTAGATAAATCTGTATCAATGTATCTCCTTACCGTACTAAATATCTTTCCTTGAGAATCATCATTAATATAATTAGCCCTATCCATTGTAAGATATAAAGATTGAAAGCTATCTTGTACTTTTTGTAAATTTTCAGAAGCAACATCCCAATAGCCTCCACTTTTACTCCATTGAGTCTTCCAGTCTTTCCATTGAGTATCTTCTTTCCATTGATATATTCCGTATATTTCAAGAGGTTTTACCTTTACATTAAAAAATTCTGATTCTTTTCTAAAGCTCATAAATCCTTGAAGGTCATACATTCTTAGTTCTACATTATAATTTCCTTCAAATGGAACAATCATTGGAAACCTTAAATATCCAGGGTGAAAAGTTCCATCAGCTTCATAGTAACCAATTCTGCCTCTAAAAGATTGCGAATAATTATTAGGCCCAGTAACTACCCATTCCAATTCATACACATGTTGCTTCCACCACTCATTCCAAGTAATTGTAGGATCAATTGCATCAAACCAAGTAAAATTAGCAAATTCCCATTCATGTGGAAGAGATGTACATTCTAAAATTATAGGAGCTCCAACTGGAACTGAATGTTCTCCAGGAGTATCGTTGTTAAAAGTTTCCTTTTTATTTATATAGTAATTATTATAAAATGTTTCAAAGTCAGACAATAACGTTTCATATTCCGTTTCATTTAAGTCTCCAAATCCACTTAAGTCTATTGGCTCAAAATTTACATTGTTTATTATAATACCATTGCTAGATACAAGTGCATAGTCTTCAATATAAAGTTGTTTATTTTCAGGATATACTTTAAATTCAACATCTTTACCTTCATTAAACGAAACAATAGGCTGTTGATTATTCCAAACGTTTAAATTCTTCTGATCAAAATAACTTCCTTCTCCTGTAATATCTACAATTTTAGCTTGAAGTGGAAGATATTCCTTTTGAAGTTTATTTTTAAGACCATATAATTTAATTAAAATTTCTTCTGGTGTAAAGTCAAATACTTCATCAACGTTAGGAATATCCCAATAGTCAAATGTACCGTTAGGCTCGTTTAATTTGTAGACTAAAGAAAAACGACTTGTTTTCTTCATTGTAGTCGAAGGCAAATTAAATTGCTTTCTTTTCTTATAACTAAAGCCGGCATTTTTATCTGGAACTGAAACTGCTTTTAACTTTCCAAAACTATCGCTGTCTTGGTTTATATTTAGCCAATATTCTTTAAGTGTAATATTATTATAACCGAAAAAATCAATTGCATTTAATACAGCTTTATAAGTTCCAACGAAAGGTTTAATATTATGTAATTCTAAAAGTAGCTCTTTTCTCTTTTTATTCATGAGCATCCAATCGATTCCCATCTCATTAATATCATGCTCTTTAAAAATTATAAAATCACCATCATCAAGAGTAGCACCTAAATTTTGTAGTAGGTCTCTCATTCTTT
>Ga0228642_1000493_pt1 | contig 15812 bp, 21 predicted proteins | sample 53DmetaG_FD_190071 | JGI IMG/M metagenome (GOLD analysis project Ga0228642, IMG submission 190071) | Seawater microbial communities from Monterey Bay, California, United States - 53D | ecosystem: Environmental > Aquatic > Marine > Coastal | place: USA: California | collected 2016-09-29
ATCTAAATAATTAATATCTAAATAATTAATATCTAAATAATTAATATCTAAATAATTAATATCTAAATAATTAATATCTAAATAATTAATATCTAAATAATTAATATCTAAATAATTAATATCTAAATAATTAATATCTAAATAATTAATATCTAAATAATTAATATCTAAAATTGATTTACTTAAAGAAATAATAATTATAATTATAATGTCAATTCATACTGAAAAAGATATATGGGATATACATAATTTAATTGAAAAGTCCTTTAAGCCTTCTATTGACATAAAAAATATAGATAATAATGATGAAAAAAATGATGAAGATATTGAATTTCATTGTTCTATTTGTAATAAAGAAGCATTAATGACTTATAATGATGGTTACTTAAGTTGTTCTAATTGTGGAGAACAATTAAGAAGAATAATAGATACAAATGCTGAGTGGAGATTTTACGGTAGTGATGATACTAAATCATCTGACCCTACTAGATGTGGTATGCCTGTAAATAATTTATTATTAAATATGTCATGTGGAACAACGATTAATTGTAAAGGTAAAAATAATGAAGAAATAAGAACTTTAAGAACTATTCATAGAAATATAACTTCTTCGTATAGTGATAGGTCATTATTAAATATATTTGAACAATTGCAAATTATGGCTATTAATAATGATATAAATGCATGTATTGTTGATGATGCTAAAATTTTATATAAAAATCTTAGAGAAGTTCAAATTTCAAGAGGTCTTAACAGAAAAGCTTTAATTGCGACATGTTTATTTACTGCTTGTAATATAAATAATGTTACTAAATCACAAAAAGATATTTCTGAAATTTTTCAAATAAAAAATTCTACAATAACTTTAGCAAAAAAAAAATTACTAGAAATTAATAATTATGTTAAAAGTAATTTAAGTTCTAAATTGAATGTAAGTTCCCCAAGTAGTTTTATTCCAAATTTTTGTAATAAATTAGGTATTAATAATAATTATATTAAATTAATTCTATTAATTACTAAATTATCAGATACTTTACCAGAAATTACAGAGAACACTCCTCCAGCTACTGCAGCAGGTGTTATATATTTTATTTCTCAAGTATGTAATCTTAAATTATCTAAAAAACTTATTTCTGATAAATGTGATATAAGTCAAGTAACAATTAATAAATGTTATAAAAAATTAATTATTTTCAAAGATTTATTTTTCACGGATGAAATAAAAAAGATTTTTAAACTTAATATTTAAATACTTTAATGTAAATTTAATATTTAAAGCATACTTCATTATATTCTAACGGTTGTATTTTATCTAAATTAATATTATATTCTGGGTCCTTAAATAATTTTTCATAATCATAATTACTTTTTGACCAGTTTTCTTTTTTAATTGTTTCAAAATTGTAATCATTATTTAAATCCATATTTATTTCATATTTTTGATTTTTATCAAATTTATAATATTTTTCATAATAATCATCAAAATTATTTAATTCGGAATTATAATGAGGATATTTTAATGGTAATTGTTTTGAAAAATTATGAATTTTTTTTTTTATTTCATTTTTATTATTTAAATAATGTAAAACTATATTACCTTTTTTATCTAAAGATGTTTTAAATACTTTTTTATCCAAAGATGATTTAAATACTTTTTTATTCATATATTACTAATAAATATTTTTTTATTAATATAAAATATAATATATATATATAACTTATGAGTTTTTTAGTAAATGTTTTTTATGCTGCTATGACTAGTTTTTTACCATTTTTTGGTCAATTAATGGCAAGAATGTATTATAGAAGCATGTGGATTTATTTAATTTTTTGGATGCCTATATTTTGGTTACCACCATTATCATTTATTCCTGCTTTATATATATTGTTTGGAAGATTTAGAACAAGAAAACCTATGACAACTACTACTAAAATATTAATGGCATTTTTTGCATTAATAATTTTAGTAGTAGTGTGTCTTATTATATATTTTATATGGAAAAATTTTTTTAGTTCAAATACACAATCAATTATAGCAGAACAACTTAGAAATGCTGCAAATTATACTGATCCTAATTATGGTTCATATAATGGATATGAAATGGAAGGAGGATTTGATTCCACAAGTCCATTGCTTTAAATTAATTTAAATTATTATTATCTTTAAATAATTTTAATTCATTTTTAAAATTATTTATTCTTTTTTTAACATCATCTTTGTTATTATGTAAATATAGTAATTTTAAATCTAAATATTCTCTATTAAATGGATTTTCATTTTTTAATAATAAATATTCTTTAATAATACCTTCATCCATAATATTTAAACAACCTGGAAGTTCAATGGGAATATTAATTAAAGTATAATATAAAGGATCACAATATTTTTCAGGAATTTCAATTTGATTTATATTTTTGTTTTTAATTTTTTCTATTATTATATAAAGTAATTCTTTATTATCAATATTTGTATTATCAATTAATTTTATAAAAAAATTTACATTATTACAATATCTTTCATCATTTAAAATATTTTTTATAAATTTTTTTCCATTTTCTACATATAAATTATTATATAATTTAATTATATCATTTAAATCTATTTGATTCATATATGAACCTACATATAATTTATCTATTAATAAATTTATTAAATCATTAAATACTATAATAAATTTATTAATAATTTCATCCTCTAATAATATTTTATTATTATATTTTTTTATAACATTTGTAAATTTAGAAATTAGTAATAAGTAGTAATTTTTTTCTCTAATTACTATATTTATTTCCAATGTATTATTATCTTTTTTTTTCTCTTCTAATTCTTTATCTAATTTTGTGTATTCAATTATATAATTACTTATATCTATTAATAATATATAAATAAAATTTATTAGTAATTTATTATCATTTTTATTTAATATTTTTTTATTATTATTAAAAAAGTATATTATTTCTTTTTTCATATTTATTTTTTCATAATCATAAATACTTCCATCCTTTTCCACTTTAATATAGTATTCTAATAATCTATCTATTACTATATTATCTATATTATCTTTGTAATTAGAATTATAAACAAAATATTTTATATATTTGAATAATATATGTAAATTTTCTACTTTATTTATATATAATAATTCTAATATAAATTTTATTAATATATCTTCTTTTATATTAGAATTATTATAAAATTCTATTGATAATATATAATTTTTATTTGTATTTATATCATTAAAATCAAAATTTTTATTATTAATTAATTTTAAATCTCTCTTATAATGATTAATAAATATGTAATTTAAACTTTCTTTTATAAATAAATTTTTTTTTTTTTCTTTTAAAAATTTTATTTTTTTTCTCATATTTATTCTGTAATTATCAAAATCTTTTTTATATTTTCTTGATAGAGTATCATAATTTAAACATATACTATAGTATTCTCTTATTAAACTATTTAATAATTGTATTCTATTATCAATAATATAATATGTTAATTCATAAAAATTATAAATATAATTATTAAATTTTTCTTCTTTTAATTTTGTTTTACAAATTATTTCTAATAAATTAAATAATACTAAATCATTTTCATATTTATAAAAGTATTCTTTAGCACTAAAATTATATAATTTTATATAATTATATTTTATATTAATTTCCTCTACAAATTTTATAAAATTATCATTATTTACTATATTATTTATTTCATCTACTTCATTATTATATTCTTTTTTTATTAATATATTTTTCATTTTTATTTTATATTCATAATAACTATAATCCATATTTAGTTTATTATAATGTTATTTTTATATAATTTAATAAGTTTAAATTATACAAATTATTATATATAATTAAATATGTCTGATTCATATTCATTATTTTACTTAGTAAATATAAATAGTAGAAGAAAGTATGCTAATAAAATACGTGATTATTTTACTACTGAAAATAATAATATAAAAACATTTATTAAAAAAAATTATAAAAATGATATTGTTTTATTATATACTTTAAAAAAAAAAATTGATTCTTTTATATCAGGTCATTTAGGAGAAGTAGGTGGTTCTGTTGATGCAGAAGCTTATTTTGTAAATATAAATAGAAATAATAATCAATATAAAGCTGCTTTAAAAGTTATTCCATTAACATATCAAGAAGCGAATAATATTAAAAATATTAAATATAAAAGTTGGAAGGAACTTCACCTACTCACTTGTTGTTACAATATAGTGCAAAATTATAATACTCAAAATCTTCCTGTTATTATTCTATATTTTATTTGTAAAAATTGTAATAAAGATGATTATATGAATCCAAATATTAAAAAATACTATAATAATTTACAAATTAGAAAAAAGTTAAAATTAAGTAATGATTCATCAGAACAACAAATATATAAAAGAATGGAACGTAAAAAAGGTTTTGGAACAAGTAGCCTTTGTATTGTTAATGAATTATGTGATGATAGTATAAAAGGTCTTATCTCCTCTACACAAGAAGTAGAAAAATTATCACAAGAAATCTTTATTACTTTTATATTTCAAATTATTAATGGTATATACGCTCTTTCTAAAATTTATAAAATTGTACACTTTGATTGTCATGGTGGTAATATCTTAGTTAGTAAAGTAATTTCTGGTGGTTTCTGGTCTTATATGGTTAATAATGTTATCTATTATATTCCTAATTATGGTTATATTTTAAAAATTTGGGATTTTGGAAGAAGTCTTATTATTGGTAAAGACCCATATGAAAAAATTTATGATTCTATTATTTCACAAGCAAAAAGATTTTATAAAACTGCTTTTGAAAATGATAAAGATTTAGAAAAAAAAATGTATAAATATTTAAATAAAGATAATGTACAACTTATCTGTTATGCTTTTGATATTTGGAGAATTATATCATATATTTATTCTAAACTTAAAAAAGAACAATATCTAGAATATAAATTTAATGAAATTATTAAACTTCTAAATCGTATTAAGAAAAAAACTGAAGATAATTGGATAATTCCTCTACTGTCCCAAGAACCAATGTATAATGATATAGATAAATTTACATCATTTTTATTAAATAAATATTTTAAAATTTATACACAACAACAAAAAGATTCTATAATTATCAATAAAAAACATTACGAATTATAAAATTGTTTCCTTTTTTTTATTAACATTTTTATTTAGTACAGCATATTTATCTGCTAAAGATGTTTTTAAATCATTATAATTGCTCTCCTAAATTATACAACTAAGAGAGCAATTATAATGATTTAACACAACTATTACCCATTTATAATTTATAAAAATTAAAATAATTTTATATTAATTATATTTATCTAGTAAATCTACTATTTTTTTTTAATATTATCTGATATATATTTACATTTATTTATATTTTCTTCATTAATTATATTAAAATTTTTCCTTATACTATAATCCTTCAAATTTTTACTACTATAATAATACGAATGACATAATACTACAAAGGAACCCACAAATAATGAACCTAAAATTGTTTTTTTTAACATATTATATATTACAGTATAACTATTTTTCTAAATTATATATAATTCATATAAAAAATTTATTTAATTATATAACGTATTGTTTATTAAAATTTGTTGCGCCTTATAATATATAAAATACAAACTAATCAGTATTATAAATATTAAAAATTATTACAAAGTAATTAATTTATTATATTCATTATATAATTTAGATAATCTCTTACCTGCTACTGCTAAATCATCACTATTATAAAATGAAAAACTTAATCGAAAGTAATTTTTTAATTTACCTTCAGATGAAAATTTATTACCACAGTGAAATTTTAATTTTTTACCACTACAATAGTCCAAAAATGCAATACAATCAAAATTACTTTCTATCCAAATAAAATATCCACCCTCTGGTTTTCTAAAAGTTAAACCATCTAAATTATTACATAATTCATCACAATTTTTTTTAAGAGTTAATCTTGTTTCATTTAAGTAATTTTCTAAGTCTCCACTGTCTATAATATTGTTAATTATTCTATATGAAAAAGGATTTAATCCTCCGGAAGAATCAAGTTGTGCACTATTTCTTAGTAAATTAATTAAAATATTATTACATTGTATATAACCTACTCTTAATGAAGGTGCTAGAATTTTAGAAAATGAACCTAATGAAAATATTTTAGAATTTTCATTTCCATAATAAAATAGCGGAACAAGTGGTTTTTCATCAAAGTATAATAATTGGTATGTTTCGTCTGAAATTATATATACATTATATTTATCGCTTAATTTAATTAATCTTAGTCTTTTCTTATGACACATAGTAATACCAGAAGGATTACTAAAAATAGGAATTGTGTATAGTATTTTTGTTTCATTTTTATCATTTTTTAATTTTTCTTCAAATTCATCTAAATCTAATCCATCTTCTTCTAGTTGAATTACATCGATATCAAAACCAAATTCTTTAAAAATTTTTATCATTATAAAATAACTACTTGATTCTACATATAACTTTCTAGTTTTATTTATTAAAAGTGAAATTATAAGACTAACAGCACCCGTAACACCGTTTGTTAAAAATAAATTATTACTGTCAACAATACTATCGTATTCTTTACTTAAAAAATTACTTAAACTTGTTCTAAATTTATTATATCCTGGTATATCTCCATATTGAAGCAAAGATTTATCTTCTATATTATTAATTTCTAAGCAACTTTTTTTTATAATATCTAGTGGTAAGTTATTATTACTTGGTTGACCGACACCAAGATTAGCACATTCATCTACTGAAGGTACAATATATTGACCATACATATTTAAATATATTTAAAAAAAAAACTTTATATTATTTAAATAATTAATAAAATTTATATTAATTTTTAATATTCAAAATATGCAAAATATTCAAAATATGTTTATAAATTAAAATGTGTATTTTTTATAGGTTTTATAGATATATATTTATTATCATCATCATTTAATTTAATAAAATCATCTTTTTTTATAACTTCCTTTTTTTCTTCTTCATCAAAATTAATGTAATTATTATTAGCTTTTTTACCCGGAATATATTGTATACTTTTACTATTATTATTTCCCATATATATAAATAATATAATTATCGTTAAATTTAAACTAATGAAATTATTTAGTAAGCTATTTTATATATAATAATACAATATTTTTATAAATGCAATATTGCAGATTATTACAGATTATTGCAACTTTAGTATATTTATTTTACTATTTTTTAATAAAATATCAACTATTTCATCATTTTTATAATTATTTAAGTAAATTATATTTTTTATTCCACAAGAAATTATAGATTTACAACAATTTATACATGGGTAATGTGTTATATATATTGTAGAATTATTAATATTTATACCTCTTTTTCCAGCATCACAAATTGAATTAATTTCTGAATGAATTGTATTAATTTCATGACCTTCCCTATGTATTGATTTATGTGGAGTATTTGCTGGAAATCCATTATAACCTGATGATAAAATTCTATTATTTGATACTATTACCGAACCTACTTTTAATTTCTCACTAGGACTTCTACTTGATATTAATAATGCAATTGACATAAAGTATTCATCCCAATTGATTCTTTTTTCTGAATTATTTTCAATTAAAATTTTTAAATCTTCTAATAACCTTGACATTAAATAATATTAAAAAAAAAACTTTATATTCTTTTTATTTTTCACCCATTTTAATTTATAATAACATTTTATCTGCTAATAATGCAACTACAACAATTACAGCTACAATAACACTACTTGAAACTGGTACTTGTGCGTGATGGACAAACATATGCATTAATTGTCCTTTAAAATCTAAACTTCCAGCACCATTAGGAGGTTTTATTTCTTCTGTTGTTGCTAAAGGTTGTAGTAACATTGGTAACATTATATTTAGTAAAACAGCAATACCAACAACTCTCATATTCACCATATTCAACACATTCATCATATTATAATTATATATTATATTTTATTTTATTTTTAATTTAATTATTATAATTAAATTAAAAATAATTATATTTAAAATAATTATATTTAAAATTTAGTTTATTTTATTTTATTATAATTTATCTTAATAAGTTGTCAAATCTAATTTGTTCTGTTTTTTACCAAATATAAATGTATTTTTATATACATCTATGATTTCATAAACTTCATTACCTTTCAGTTTTTTATTAATAAGTTCTTCTATTTTTTCTGGATTAGATAAAAAATCTTGATAGTATTTACCTAAAAAATTAGGACTTCTAGATTCCTTTTCCTTTTTAGTTTTAGTTCCTATACTGCATAACATACTTTGCCCTACTCCAACATTAGCTTGTGTAAAATAACCCTTAATATTAGATTTAAAAATTACATCAGGTTTATCTAATCACCAATGAACAGTTGGTAGTTGTTCTTTAATTTTATTTAAGTAATTATATTTAGTTTCATTAAATTTTATTATTGGTTTATAATTATGTTCTAAAATATATAGTTCTTGAGTTCCATGATGCGTCATATCGCCTCCTGTTATAAATAATATACCTGGTCCTTGATGTATTGTATAACCATTATTTTGACACCATCTTATTACAGAATTTTTTTCACCATTTAATGAATTTTTATTTTTAACTATAGAATCAGTTGAGGACTGAGTTTAATAGTCTAACCTATAAAATATTCACCTTCAACATTGGGTACTTTTAATTATGATTGTTCATCTACACTCATCCAGTCGGTTTCTCCTACAGGAGTAAGATTTAGCTAATTGTGTTTTAGTTGATAATGCACTAATTGATATATCATAAGTTTCTTGATTAATATAATTTAATTTAAAATAATTAAATGATTAATAAGCTAATGAATCCCTCTCTAAATATGAATATGGACTTGGTAGTTCATTACACTAAATTCTTTATAAATATCATGAAAAAAAACAATATAAAAATAATTATTATAAATTGAGCTGTTAATGTTGAAAAAAAATATTTTTTAATTTTATTACTTTTTTAATACAGGATAATTCAATTTTAAATATAAATATAAATTAGTTAAAATTTTTATATTTATATAATGTAATATATAATTAGATGAAATTAAATAATACAGTAAAAAAACCTCGGTTTCGCCGGAAGAATGAATTATCGGAAAATGAAAAAACAAGAAAATTATCTACTACAATATATGTGGATACTCCTTTTCCATTTTTAATTATAACAGAAGAAAAAGCTCTGAAGGATTTTCTAACATTAAAAAAAACTAAAATCGACAAATTGACTTTAGCTACAACAGGGAACAAATGTTCAAATTTATTTTTTCAAAAATATAGACTTAAAACTTCCTGTCGAGGTAGAATTAATTTTATAGATGCTTGGAATACTCCTGAACTACAACCAAAAATTGTTGAAAAATGTATTAAAATTCATAAAAAACAATTTGAAAAAGAACCAGATTTAATTATTAATAATAGTAATTTATTAGTAGCTATGCGCTATATGTACGGGAGTATTAATCAATTTAAGCCACAAAATGCATGTTTTATAATAGATAAATTTAAACCTACACATATTTTAGACCCGTGCGCTGGATGGGGAGACAGAAGTCTTGCTTGTATGTCCAGAGATGTAAATTATACGGGAATTGACACAAATAAATCCTTAAGAACACCTTATAAAAAAATGATAGATTTTTATAGCCCACATAGTAAATCTAAAGTTGATATGTATTTTGAAAAATCTGAAAATTTTGATTTTTCAAAATTAAGGAAATATGATATGATTTTTTCATCACCTCCATATTATGATTTGGAAACGTACAATGGAATGCCAAAGTATAATTCATATCAATTATTTATAAAAAATTTTTTAGAACCTGTTATTACTAATTCATTTAAATATTTAACTAAAAATGGTTATATGTGTTTAAATATACCACATAATCAAGATACATTTTTATATAAAGATGGTCTATCTATGTATGATGTGGTAAAAAAGATAGTTGGTAAAGAAACTATAAAATTTCCACTACCACTTCATAAATTTAATAGAAAATATAATGGAGATGCTACTGATGCATGGAATAATTCAAAAAAGGAAGAATACAATGAGTATATATACTGTTGGAAAAAATAAAATAAATTAGGAGATATATTTTATATAATTTATTTTATTTTTTATAAATATAAATCTGGTGTTAAATCTATATTTAGTGCTAAATCTATATTTAGTAATACTTCCATTATATCACCTTTTTTAATATTTAATTCTTAATTGTTTTCTGATGAAATTGCATTAATAACTTCATCTGAATTATTTTTATATTTATTATAATCATTTTCAGTTAACATTAACCTAGAGTTTATTATTAGTATAGGTATTAATTAAAATCTGTTTTTATTATCATTATGTTTTTTATATAATCATTTTTTTTATATTTATAAGCATAATAATCAATATGACGTTTATTAGGATTAATACAGCATATATTTGCCATATATATATATATATATATATATATTTTTCATATATAAAATTGATTTTAAAACTAGATGAAATTGTAAAATGGCACGTAATAGTTCAGAACATAAAATGGGACGGAAGATGAGAAAAACATTAAAAAAATTAACAAAAGGTAATCCAAATTTAAAGGTAGAAAAAAAACATGGTAATTCTTTATCTATTAAAGATACAAATGGAAATACTTTTATGACACATTGTGGAGCAAAACTATTTCATCCAATGAGACGTTGGTTAAATGATACTAATAATACACCATCATTTAGAATATGTTAAAATAAATAATATTTTAAAATTTTATAATATTTTTTATTATATATGCTTATAAATTTATAATAAATATAAAGCATTTAAAATTTATTTATATAATATAAATATATTATAGATGGGACGAAACACAAAAACTAAAATGAAACAAATACCTAGTGATAAAGCTGAAGAATATCAAAATTTTATGATTGACGTTTTATGTCAATATAAACAATTTAAACCAGAAGAAAGAGTTTATTTGACAGAAGAAGATTTTCAAAAAGCTTATAGTTATGTTCAAAATATACAAAAAATGGTGGATCCATCTATGTTAAAAGAAATGAAAAAAAAAATAAAAATGGAAGATAATGATGATGTAAATCCCGGTTCAAGTCAAGCAGCATTAGAATCATTACAAAATGAATTTGATATGTAATTAAATTTAAATTAAATTTAATATAAAATATTTTTTTTATTGTAATATATTATAAATATGAGTTTTTCTATTAAAAATAAAGCTTACTTAATTAAAGATGTTAATAAATTAAATAATGTTTGTAAAATGAAAGTATTAAATCTAAAAAGTTTAAAATGTGATGGTGATTGTAAAGAAGTACATTTAGATTTAGTTTTAAAAAAATTAGGTGATATTAAAAAATCAGGATTATTTAAAGTTGAGTATTCATTTAATAGTTCAAAATTTAAAGTACAAAAACCGGATCCAAAATTTACAACTTTAAAAACTAGACGATCTGCAGAATTTGCGTTTGATATTAAAGTTCCTAAAAAATTATCAAATAAAAAAACATGTAAATTAGATATATGCATAACATATGACGAATCATCATGGAAAATTAGACATCTTGATGCACATCAAATGTAATTAATTTAATTAATAATATTATAATATTATAATATTTTATATGAGTAGAATGAAATATCTTAGAATAAATAATAATTATGTTGATCAATCTGAAATTAAAATATCAAAAAAAAAATTAATTACATCTCATTTAGGAACATGCAGTGCTATATTATTTAGTTTAAATAATATAAATTTTTTAGGTCATGTAGATGCTGTGTATAATAAAAAAGAACAATTAATAAAAATAATTAGAGGTAATTTTAATATAAATGAATTACAAAAAATAGATATTTATATAGTTGTTGGAGAATGGTGTAATAATAATTGTATTAGTATTAATATTATAAAAAATAGTTTAGATGAATTAAAATTAAGTTATAAAATATTAAACAATAATAAATGGAAAAATACAATAAGTATTGATAATAATAATATAAATATAATATAAAATTGATTTATATTCATTATTAAGTAATGATAGAACGAACAGAAACAATATTATTTTTACAGGAACCATATGATGAAAAATATTATCTTGAATTAAATATTCATATTGTAGATAATGAAAAAACATACACTATAAATTATGATTATAATTGTGCTAATATTAATCCAAATATAATATATGAATATGATATTTATAAACATTTTCTTATTAATTTTGAAGATGATAATTTTGACGGAGTGATTGTTTCTAAAAATCCTATGACAGATATGATGGTTAATTTTCTATTAATGACTGATGATGAATTAAGAGTTCATTCAGGTTTAACTAGACCAGATGATTATAGAAAAATTATTATGAAAAATCTTGCAGATTTATGGGATTAAAATATTATTCGATTTTAATATCATAAGATTTAGATTTTGGAATATTATATTTTTTATTAAAATAAGATAATATAAATTTTAATACTGTAATAAATAATAATATTAGTATATTTACTATTGTGTATTTTTTATTTTTGGGTAAGTGATATATTACACAACTATCCGTATTACTCATACAATCTCCTACTAAAATCATTATTATTTGACTAATAAGATTTATTGTATTTTCTTTTAAATATGTTATTATTTCATTAATCATAATATATATAATATTAAAATATTTAAATTTTATTTTTTTTACAAATTTTTAAATAATTTAAATTTATATTTATCTTTTATATTATATTTTTTATTTAAAGATTCTAAAAATTCTAAAACATTTATAATTTTTAATGATGGATTCCATCCAGTCTCAATAATTTTATCAAAAGATAATATTATATTAAAATAATCTGTCTCTTTATATCTACGAATATTATCATAGAAAAATTTTTTTATATGTATTTTTTCGTCATTATACAAATTAAATAATTTTTTTTTAATTATATCAGTAATATCTATTGTATTAACTGTTGGAAATAATTTATTTAAGTATAAATCTAAATATTTGTTATCAATTGCTAATTTATCTAAATTATTTAAAATATATATTTTTGGTGTTGAAAAAGGATAAGAAGGCGGAATATTAATATGTATTTGTCCATAATTAGAATAGAATATAAAAATCCTATTATTATTAAAAACTTCAAATTGGTAATTACTTTTATTTAATATACTAATTTCTTTACGTACTCTACGTTCTTGCGTCATTAATAATCTAATAATTATAAATCAATTTTAAGTATAATATTTTTACATATGAAATTTATTTTATTTTTAATAAATTATAAATGACTTTTGAAATTTATGCAAAATATGCATATGAGTATATTATACAATTAAAAGACAAAAAAATAATATTAATAAAAAAATTATAGTATTAATAAAATTTATATAGATAATTCAGTTAAAATTCTAATGAATTTTGTAGAAAATATCATATTTTAAATTATATATCATTAGGTTATCCTGAGGTTTTCCTGTGTCCTTAATTATTAAATGTAAGAAATTATTCTTTCATAAATTTTAAAATATAATAATTTAAAATTTTAATAATTATATATAATATAATGGAATCTATAAATAATATCTATAGCACACTAACAGATTATTTAACAAAAAATAATGACGATTTATTAAAAGATAAACAAGTTTTTGAACTATTAAATAAATTATCAAGTATTAAATTTGATAAACAAATTGATTTTCCAGAGATTATTGTAGTAGGAACACAGAGTTCTGCTAAGTCCAGTTTGTTAAATTCTATAATGGGGATTAATATTTTACCAACTAATAGTAAAATGTGTTCTAAAAATCCTTGTAGAATAGAGTTATTATATAATCCAAATTCATATTTAATTCAAATAGGACAATATGAAGACGGTATTTTTAAAAAAGATAAATTTTATGACTTAAAAAAAATTGAAAGTGAAAATATCTTACAATTACAAAAAGATATACTCTCTTTCAGTAAAAAAGTCACAACTAGTAATAATAATGTTAGCACTGAAGAAATGGTTATAAAAATTCAGTCACCAAATGTTGCTAATTTAACATTAATTGATTTACCTGGAATTATTAATGTTGCTTTAGATGGACAGGATACAAATATTAAACAAATTATTAGAAATATGATAAATAAGTATGCTTCTAATCCTAATACTATTATACTTTCGGTTATGCCTTCCCGTGTTGACCTCGAGGTCGATCAAGCATTAGAAATAGTAAAAGAACTAGATCCTAATAACGAGCGTTCTATTGGTATTTTAACAAAACCTGATTTAATGTCAGACCAGACAGACATTAGCAATTATTTAATAGGTAATATTTCTAATAATTTAAAACTTAAATATGGCTATTATACCATAAAAAATAAAATAAGTGAAGATGATATATCTGAAACGGAATATTTTAATAATCATAAAATATATTCAAAATTAGAAGATAAATCAAGACTTGGAGTTGTAAATTTATCATTAACATTATCTAATATATTATTAAATAAAATTCGAGAATATATCCCAGATATTTCTTGTGAAGTAAATAATAGACTAATTGAAACAGAACACTCATTAGTTAAATTTAAGAAAAGCATACCAGATAATATTTCCGAAAACAAAGATTTTATAATAAACTTATTTATTACAAATTTTAGCACTGATTTAAATAATAGTATTGAAAATAAATCAATTGATTTAAATTACGGAAGAAGCATAAAGCAGAATTTTGTTGATTATAGAAATGAAATAAATAATTTAAAAATTTTAGATACAATTGATGATAAATTAATAGAAGAAATTATTGATTCTAGTGAAGGCAACAAAATGGAATTTATAGTACCATTAGTTGATGTTTTAGAGAAAACAATTCAAGACAGAATTAATCCAATTCTTCAATTAAGAAATCCAAGTTTAAATTGTTTAGAAAAAACAAATAATACTATTAATAATTTAATTAGTGAATTATTAAATGAAGATAATTTCGTCCAATTTCCAAATTTAAAGAAAAAAATTTTAGAACAATTAAATGAAGATATTAATTTATATAAATCAGATATTATTAAAGAAGTAAACTTATTAATTGAAACAGAAAGAAATTATATTTGGTCAGAAGATTCCACTTTTAAATCTAAATTTAATGAATTGAAAAAAGAAGAAGTAAATTTAAGTGTTATTAAAAATGTTATAGATATATATTATAATACAGTTATACAAACTTTTGGAAATTATGTTCCTAAATTAATTATGTATTTCCTTATAAATAATATAAAAAAAAATACTACTACTAATTTGTTAAGTGCTATTAGTAATGAAGATAAAACATTTTTATTAACTGAAAATAATGAAATTTTTGAAAAAAGAATTAAATTGGAAACTGAATTAAAAAATTTGAGTGAAATTAAAGAGTTGTTAAGTAAAATTTAATTAAATTTTTCTAAACTACTAATAATACTTTGTCTATATATATCTACATCTATTAGTTCACAATCTTTTTTTTAAATTAAAATAATTACATATTACTGCATATTGCATATTGCATATTACTGCATACTGCATATTGCATATTACTGCATATTACTGCATACTGCATATTGCATATTGCATATTACTGCATACTGCATATTGCATATTACTGCATACTGCATATTGCATATTACTGCATATTACTGCATACTGCATATTGCATATTACTGCATACTGCATATTGCATATTACTGCATA
>Ga0228642_1000509_pt1 | contig 15502 bp, 11 predicted proteins | sample 53DmetaG_FD_190071 | JGI IMG/M metagenome (GOLD analysis project Ga0228642, IMG submission 190071) | Seawater microbial communities from Monterey Bay, California, United States - 53D | ecosystem: Environmental > Aquatic > Marine > Coastal | place: USA: California | collected 2016-09-29
TAATTATATAAATATATAATTATTTTTATAAATTATTTATATTTATTAATTAGAATAATTATATAGTATAAATTTATTTATAATTATTTTGATTATTTTGTGATTATTTTGTGATTATTTTTGTGATTATTTTTGTTATTATTTTTGTGATTATGATTATTTTTGTGATTATGATTATTTTATGATTATTTAATTATTTTGTGATTATGATTATTTTTGTGATTATTTTATGATTATTTTTGTGATTATTTTATGATTATTTTTGTGATTATTTTTGTGATTATTTTTGTGATTATTTTTGTGATTATTTTATGATTATTTTTGTGATTATTTTATGATTATTTTTGTGATTATTTTAATTAGAATTTTTTAGATAAATAATGTGCTTTTATATATATAAAATATTATATTATAATATATGTATAAATATTTATTTATAATAATAATAATTTTAATAATATTATATTATTATACTCCAAAAATTATATCTGATATAGGATATGGATATTTAAATCCTGTAAAAGTAAAATATATAATTAATAATAATAATAATAATAATAACTATGATATAATAAAATATAAATTTTCACATAAATATTTTGATGGTGATTTAATGAAATTATATATAGAAAAATCAAAAAAAAATAAAATAAATAATAAAATAAAGATAAATGGTGATGCAAAAGATATATTAAATATATATAATAAATATCAAATAATAGATATAAAAAATAATAAAAAATATTCTTCTTTTACTTGTGCTGTAGCATATATAATAAAATTAATATTTAAATATCGTAATTGTAATATAAAATCTTGTAAAAAATCAAAAGAATTACATTATAATGAATGTAAATATAATACTTGTAATAAATTAAAAATAGGTATTGTAATAAGTAAACGTCATTTATTAGAAGATGTATATGTTCCTGGAAATTATTTAAAAATAGGAGTTTATGAAATATATAAACATAATACTTATGAAGAAATATGTAATATTCATAATAATATAATAAAAAATATAAAATATAATGATACATATAATGTAAATACAACAATATCAGATATATATAATGCACATGATTGTGATATAATATTTAATTCATGGCGTAATTTATCACATATAAAAAGAGATGATGGATTAGAATTAATAAGATTACCAGAAAAATTAAATAAAAAAGATTTAATAAATGATTTATTTACAACAAGAAAAAAAAATATGTATGTAAAATTAGATTATTATAATAATAAATGGATAATATCATATTTTGAAAATATATTAAGTAAAAATATGGGTTATTAAATAAATTTATTTATATATATTATTAATTTGATTATGAACTTTAATAAAAGTACATCTTTTAGATAATTCTTTTAATTTACTTGCACCAACATAAGTTAATGTAGATCTAATACCACCTAATAAATCTTGAATAGTATTAATAACAGAACCTTTAAATGGAATTTTTACAGTTTTACCTTCAGAAGATCTATAATTAGCAACTCCACCTGCATATTTACCCATAGCTGTATCTGAACTCATACCATAAAATAATTTAAATTGTTGTCCATTTTCTGTAATAAGTTCTCCTTCAGATTCAATATGTCCTGAAAAAATACCACCAGACATAACAAAATCAGCACCTGCTCCAAAAGCTTTACTAAAATCACCTGGTTGAACACATCCTCCATCAGAAATAATATGTCCACCTAATCCATGAGCTGCATCAGCACATTCAATAATACAAGATAATTGTGGATAACCAACACCAGTTTGTTTTCTTGTAGTACATACAGAACCAGGACCAATACCACATTTAATAATATCAGCACCATTAATTATTAATTGTTCTGTCATTTCAGAAGTACATACATTACCAGCAATAATTATTTTTTTTGGAAATGTTTTTCTAAATTTATTAATAATATTTAAAAAATGTTCTGTATATCCATTTGCAACATCAATACATATCATATAAATATTAGGAATTAAATTTAATAAATCAACTGTTTTATCATAATCATTTTGAGATATACCTGTAGAAATACATAAATAATCAAAATTAATAGATTCATTAGATTTTATAAAATTTAACCATTCTGTATTAGAATAATGTTTATGAATAGTAGTAATAATTTTATGTTTTTGACATTCTAAAAACATATTAAAAGTTCCTGTTGTATCCATATTAGCAACCATAATAGGAACAGATGTAAAAGTTATATTAGAATGTTTAGTAGTAAAAGTTCTTTCTAAAGATACATCATTACGACTTGTTATATTAGATCTTTTAGGTTTTATTAATACATCACTAAAATCTAATTTTATATCTTCTTCAATTTTTACCATATTATAAATAAATAATATATATATATTTAAATAAGTTAAATTATTAATATATATAAAATTATTTAAAATTATTATTTTTATATTTCAAAGACGGCTTTGCTATTTTGATAAACTTGCCTGTTTATTTTTTATTTTTTGATATTCATTATATATTTCCTTATATGCTGCTTGATCGGAAGAATTGAGTTTGTCATAATTGGCATGATTGTTTATTATGAAAGTTTCCATTAGGGCAAATAAACTGTTTTCTTTCAATTCAGGAGTAAAATTCAGCGAATATATTTTAATTAGATTTTCAGTATACGTTTTAAATAAACTTATTTGTGCATCTTTTAGTTCTTTTTGTATGGTTTCATCGATAGGGTTTTTTCTTTCTTCTGCAATATCTAGGTATAACTTCTCTATTTTTTCGTTTTTTTGTTCCAAATTTTCAATAGCTTGTGGCTTAATATGTCCATACATTAATTCAATTTGTTTCTTAAAACTGTCTGCTTTATCTTCATCAATTTTTTCTAATTGTTCCAATTTTTCAACAGCTTGTGACTTAATAGGTCCATACATTAATTCAATTTGTTCCTTAGGAATGTCTTCTTCATCAAGTTCTTCTAATTGTTTTTGTTTCTCAGCCTCAACAAGAAACTCCCCTAGTTCATTGTTACTCTTTTCTAAAGCATCTAAATCTAGAATATTCTGTAGCTCTTCGTGACGCTTTTCTAAAACTTCTAATTCATCTTTATTTTTTTTAGCTTCTACTTCTTTCTCAACCTCAACAAGAAACTTGTTTAGCTCTTTGATACTTTTTTCTAAAGTTTTCATTTGACTTTCGTGTTCTTCACTTAATATTTTTAATTTTCTTAGGCCTTCTATAATAGTTTTGTAGTTCTCTATTTCATCTTTATGTTTTTTAAATTTTGGTACAAGCACTTGCATTTTATATTTTATTAATTCTCTATCTTCTTCTAAGTCTCTTTTATTTATATTTTTTTTTTCCATATTTTTATAAAGTTTATTCGTAACTCTTTGAAATTCTTGTTGAGTGCGTCGTAAGGTTGTGTTCGTTATTTCAATAGCATTTAGAACATAAGGTATACGTTTTTCTTGAGGCATATCTTCAAGGTGTTGTATAGTTAATTCTCCCCCTTTTAATTTAAATTTTAATTTTAAATATTTATTTTTATATTTAAAATATTTATTTTTATATTCTAAATTCTTATTTTTAGATGTTTGTTTTTTATATTTCAACATATATATATATATATATATATAATAAATAAATAATTGAATTAATTAATTTGAATGTTATATTTCCAATTACCTTTATAAATTAAATTATTATTTTTATCATATTCTTCACCATAACCATGTGCCATGTTATTTTCCCAATATCCTTTATATAATATATTTTGATTTTTAAAATATAAAATACCATAATTATTTCTTAAATCATTAATAAAATTACCTTTATAAAAAATATTAGAATTATCATAATATAATGTGCCCATACCTTGTTTAGAATCATTTATAAAATTACCTTCATATAATTTAATATTGTTAGAATATAATATACCATATCCATGTTTTAATCCAAATTTAAATTGACCTTTATAAATAATATTATTATTATCATATAATTTACCTTTACCATCAAAGAAATCATTTTTAAAAAATCCAATATATTTAATATTATTATTATAATATTTACCATAATTATTTTTTTTATTATTTAAAATATGTCCTTCATATATTAAAATATTATTATTATATATTTTACCATAACCATTTTTAATATTATTAATATATGTGCCTTCATAAATAATATTATTATTATTATCATATTCAATACCATATCCATGTTTATATCCATCTAAACAATTACCATCATAATGTAAAAATCCATTTTCTAAATAAATTAATGATTTATTATAATATTTATCATCTTTAAAAAATCCTTTATATTTAATATTATTATTTAACCAATATTCAGTTCCACTTATTAAAATATTATTATTCCAAAATCCTTCTAATTTTAATGTAAAATTATTATAATATAATTTACCATATCCTTGTTTATTATCATTAATAAAAATACCAGTAAAATATATAGTTTCATCATTTAAATTATATATAGTGCCATTACCATTTTTCATATTATTAGACCAATCACCTTCATAATATAATTTATTATTAATAAATTCTTTACCATAACCATTTTTAATATTATCAATAAAATATCCTTCAAATATTTTATTATTATCATTATAAATAATACCTAAACCATTTTTTTTATCATTATAAAATTGTCCTTCAAATATTTTAATTTCATTAATATTAAATTCTATACAAAAACCATATTTTTTTTTATTTATATATAAACCTTCATATTGTTTTTTATCTGTATTATAATGATATTGAATATTAAATTTTTTTTTAGTAAAACAATTACCCATAATATAATAAAATATAATTTTACATAAATTATTTTTTGAAATATATTTTATATAATATTATATTATATATATATATAATATGGATAAATTTAATAAAAGTCATAAGTTTATTTTATCAGATAAAGATAAATTTTATAATTGGATATATCCAACATTAGAAGATGTAATAATGACTGAAACATATCATTCAAATAAAGAATATAGTGATTTTATATTATCACAAGGACAAAAATATGTAAAAGAATTTTTAGTAAAATCACCATATAGAGCATTATTATTATTTCATGGATTAGGAACAGGTAAAACATGTTCTGCTTTAATAACAACAGAAGAATTAATAAAAGAGAAACATGTATTATTATTTATACCAGCATCATTAAAACAGAATTGGTTAAATGAATTAACATATTGTGGAAATCCTTTATATACAGAAAAAAAATTAATATATAAAAATTATACATTTATAAATTATAATAGTTCTGATATAAAAAAAGTATATACACAAAAAGGTATTATAAATAATTTTTATTTAGGTTCTATTATAAAATATACTGTAAAAGATATAAATAAAATAGGAAAAATAATAGAAATAAAAGAAGGAATATTTAATGAAAAAAAATATGAAGTAAATGATATAGTAGTTCAAATATTAGAAGATATTGATAAACAAATAAATATAGATAAAGGAGAAATTTTTACTGAAGAATTAAATATTTATAATAATAGTGTAGAATTATATGAAAATATTAATCCATTTGATAATAAAATAATAATATTTGATGAATTTCATAATTTTATAGTAACAATATCAAATATATTAAAAAAATTAACAAAATTAACATCAATTCAACAAACAAAAATAAATGTATATAATCATTTAAAAACAGCAATAAATTGTAAAATAATATTATTATCAGGAACACCAATTGTTAATAATTCATATGAAATATCATATATATCAAATATATTAAATGGAGCAACAACAATTTATAAATTTGAATATATGATAACTTCAAATAAAATATTATCACAAATAGAAAAAATAAAATCAATTATTATAGAAAAAATAAATTTTATTAATTATATTAATATAGATTTTATAAATAATTATTTATATATATATATAACATTTAATCCAAATTATTTTTATAATAGAGATGAATATTATTTAGAAAAAAATATAACATATTATGATACTATTAATAAAAAAATATCAACTTTTAAAAAACAAGTAGAAATTATATTAAAAGAATTTAATTTAAATCCAATATTTATTAAATTAAAAAATACAGAATTATCAAATAATTATATGCCAGAAAATAGTGCTGATTTTATAACAAAATTTTTAGAATCAGAATATGATATGGAATATAATATTAGTTATTTTAAAAGTATAAAAAATTTAAATGTTATAAAAACTTTATTAGCTGGTAAAATATCTTATATTAAAGGAGAAATACCAACAAAAAGTATAAAATATGATATTCATATAGAATTTGGACAAGAACAAGAAAATAAATATATTTTTGTTAGAAATCAAGAAATACAATCATCAAAAAAAAGTTCAAAAAATACAGATGATATAAATTTATCAAGTTTACGGTCAAAAAGTAGACAAATATGTAATATTTATATTCCTTTAAATGAAATAATGCTTGATGAAAATTTATATGATTCAGAAGAAGATGATGATTTATCTGATGATGAAAATACTAAATCTATTTCTATTACAAAAAAAAATGAATTAGAATTAAAAATTAATAAATTTATAAAATTCTATTTTGATATTACAAATGATGATATTACAACAGAAATTTCTGATTTAAATATTGAATTAGAAAATATGAAATTAATTAATAATATTGAAAAAATACTTTTATTAGAAAATAAAAAAAATAATATAATTATAAATATAATTTTAAATAAAATCAAAAAATATAGTACAAAATTTAGTTTTCTTATAGATAAATTAATAAAAAGTAAAAATAATGATTATATAGATAAAGATAAAATTTATCCTACAGGTAAAGTTCTTATATATTCAGATTTTAGAGATATAAAAAGTGGTGGTGTAAATTTTATAGGAAAATTATTAGAAATTCCTTATTTTAATTTTATTTCATTTAATAATTTATTTTTATTATCTAAAGATTTTGAAAAAATATTTTCTTCAGATGATGAAAAAGAACAATATAAAATCACATTTTTTAATAATATATTAAAAAATAAAATTATTGAAGAATATATTAAAATTTTAGATTTAAATCCACAATATAAAAATAATGTATTTTATTTATGGCAAACATCAAATGTAAGATCTGCAAGAGATAATTATATAGCACATATTATTTATAATTGTGATGAAAATAAATATGGACAATTATTAAGAATTATTTTTATTACTAAAAGTGGTTCTGAAGGTATTTCTTTTAAAGCTGTTAGACAAATACATATAATTGAACCATATTGGCAATTAACAAGAAATAAACAAGTTGTTGGTAGAGGTATTCGTTATCAATCACATAATCAATTAGAACAATCTAAACATAATGTTTTTGTTTATAATTATTTATCAACTTTTTCTAATAATACTGGTATGATTAATTTACCTTCTGATAATAATTTAACTACAGATCAATATATTACTGCAGTTTCTTATAAAAAACAATCTATTATTGATAATTTTTATGATATTTTAAAATCTGTTAGTTTAGATTGTCCTTATAATAATGAACAATTAGAATGTTATTCATTTAATAATATTTTTTATAATAATGATATTAAAACTCAACCAATATTTTTAAATAATTCTATTAATACATTAAATTTAGAAAAAAAACATTTACCAGCATATTTAATTAATATTTATCATCATAAATATATTTTACATAATTTTATTTTATATGATTATGAAAAATATTATTTACATAATATTTTAATTAAAATTGGATATATTGATAAAAATACTGATTTATTAAATTTACATATTACAAGAAATTATTTTAATAATTTTACTTGTTATATTCCACAATTACTTGAAACTGATTTTAAATTAAATAATTTAACTAATAATGTTTTTGGTGATATTACTAATAAATTTACTAGAGTTTCTAATTTATTATTAGGTGGTATTGGTAATAATATTGAAACATATTCTATTAATGATACTTTAGAAGATGATGAAGAAGAAGATGAAGAAGATGATGAAGAAAATGAAGAAGATTCTGAAAATGATTTTTCTGATGAAGATGATGAAGAAGAAGATAATGAAAAAAAAGTTGATTATAATAAAAAATTTAAAACTACATCATTAAAACATATTAATAAATTAAAAGATTCTATATTAAATAATATTGAAAATAAATCTATTACATATTTTAATAATATTTCTTTTAATATTAATGAAAATGATTATACATATAATATTAATGATTATATATTTTTATATGATTCATTTATGAATGAAAAAATATTAGCTGGTAAAATTACACAAATTACTAATTTATATATTACTGTTAATGATATTAGAATTCCATTAATTAAATATAAAGGTGCTATTATTATTTTATATAAAATTAAATTAAAAAATATGTTTTTAAAAGAATTATCTAATGATATTTTAACATTATATTTATATTCTGATTTATTATTAAATATATATAATAAATATTATAAAAATGATATTTTAGATAAAATTATTACAATTATACATTATAAAATTAAATCTAATTATAAAATTAATGCTAAATTATTTTTAATTGAAGAAGAACAAAAATCTACACAAAATATTAATAAAGATTTATTAGAAAATATTATTCAAACTATTTCATCTGATACTATTAATTCAGATTTAATTGATGAACCTATTTCTACTGAATTTATATCAGAATTTCCTACTAATATTTTTAATATTAATAGTTCTGAATATGATGAAATTTTACAATTATATATTAATATTATTAATAATTATTATGCTTTATATAAAGAATTTTTAGAACAATCATTTAAAAAACCTTATTTTTCAAATAATACTTTAAATATTATTTCTAAAAATATTATTTTAAATTTAAAAAATAATAGTGCAAATTCTATTTTATTAGAACAAAATAAAAATTTATATTTAGAAATTATTAAATATTATTTCTTATTTGAAACTTCATTAAATATTGAAATTGATGAATCTGAATTTAAATTAAAAACTGATAAAACTTTCAAAGGTATTATAAAATCATTTATTATGAAAAATTTTATTGATGATATTTATAAAGAAACTATTCCCGAATTAAAAAAAGAATTTAGAGATCAATATATTAAAAAAATTATTATTATATTAGATGAAAATTCTAATAATGATTTTATATCTCATTTAACTACTATTAAAACTAATAATTTTATGTATGAATCTGAATTTAATTTAGTTAAATATTTATTTTTATTAAAAGAAACTATTAATACATCTAATTATAATATTTATGATGTTGAAAAATTATTATTATCAGATGAATCTCCTATTCATAATATTTTTGAAACTAATCAAATTAATTTATTAGAATATATTAATAATACTCCTGATTTAATTAATATTAAAATACCTAAGAAAAAAACTAAAAAAACTAAAACTACTGATTCAGAATCTACTACTAAAAAATCAAAAAAATCTAAAAAAAATAAAGAATCTAAAGAATCTAAAGAATCTAAAAAAAATAAAGAATCTAAAGAATCTGAAGAATCTAATAAATTTAAAGATTATCAAGAAGATTATATAAATGAAGATTTAGAACAATCTGAAGATTTATCCGAACAACCATCACCCGCAAGACCTATTACAATATATGATGATGAACAACCATTAAAGGAGTTTTCTGAAAATAAACCTCTTGTAATTAATCCACCTCTTTTTGATGAAGAAGAAAAAAAAACTATACTTGAAAGTGACTCATAATTTTTATAAAATATAATAATATAAAATTAATTTTCCATAGTAATTTGATGACCTATAATCCATAATAAATAATATTCTGGAAACATATTTAATAATTTATCTACTTTTTCTCGTGTTACTAAATTTTTTTCTTTTTCAATCATTAACTCATCCATATATTTTTTTAAGTTATTAAGTTCTTCTTGATTTATTATTATTTCAGTATTACATGATTTATCTTCACTTATAGGCCAAACTACATCATTATTTATCCAATCTAACATATCTTGTTCTTCTTCAAATGATGTTTTATATATATCATATAATATTTCAATTAATATATTTTTATCTATGTCACAAACTATAATTTCTTTTTTTGTTTTTACATATTCATATATTAAAGATGTAATTTTACTATTTTTTATTAATGAACAATATCTTTTAAAATCATACTGTGGTAAGTTAGGTATATTTTTTTTTTCATCTGGAGTTAAAAATTTGAAATGTGATTTTTTTAATTCTTTATATTTTTTATAATTTTTTGCTATTATATATCCAATTAATGCACACATAAGATATAAAGGCATTTTTTCTAATAAATCTAAAACTTTTTTTTCATCTATTTTATTATCAGTTAATATTTCATTTTCTATATGTAATTTTAATTTTTTTAAATCTTCCGGTTCTATTAATTTTTCAGATTTATTTTGAGAAAATATATAAAAAATATATTGATATAATTCTTTTAAATATTCAAAAGAAAATTTATCAAATCTTTTTTTATATAAATGATGTGAAAATAATTTATATATATTTTTAAATAATTCTTCTAAATATTTATCTTTATATAATTCTTTACATATATTTATTATTAGTTTAATTATTTTTGGTCTTAATAAATCATCACTACAACAAATATCTGTTTTTTCTAAAATTAACTTATTAATTTGTTCTTTTAATGAATCATTTTCATTAAATTTAAATGTATTACCTCCATATATTGTTTTTAAATTTAAATATTTATTTTTATATTTTAAATATTTATTTTTATAATTCATAATATATATATATAATATAATTAATTTTATGATAATTCAGAAGATAATTCACTATTTGAATCATCACTATTTGAATCATCACTATTTGAAATATCACTATTTGAAGCATCACTATTTGAAGCATCACTATTTGATTCACTTTCTAAATTATTATTTGTAAATATAGTTGTATATGGTTTTTGATTATTTCTTAAATCATTATCTATATTTGTTTGTGAATCATCTAAATTAAATAATGTTTGTGATTTATTACCCATATTTTCAATTTCTTTATTATATCTTTCTTTATCTTGACTTGCTAATTTATTATATTTTTTTTTCTTATTAGATTCTAAATTATTCCATAATTTACCTAATTTTTGTGATATTTGTCCCATTTTATCTTGAGGATATTTCTTTTGTATTTTAGGACGCATATCTTCTATAAAAAATAAATATGCATTTTTAGGTTTTTTTATATTAGAATCTATTGATGTTGATTTAGATTTTGATTTAGATTTTGTTTTTTTTAAATATTTATTTATTAATTCATTTGCTTTATTTGTTTTATTTAAATCTTTACATATATTTTGTATTAATTCTTTAGATATATTATATATATCAGTTTCAATATCATCAAATAATTTTTCATATTTATTTTGCATTATATATATATTTATATATTTTTTTATAATAAATAACGATATACTTTATATTTTATTAAATTATATAATATTATATAAAATAATAAACTATATATATATATATAAATATTAATATTATATGGGTAATTGTTTTTTTAAAGAAAAAAAATATAATACAAATATAAATGAATATGATTATATAGAAAATGAAGGAGAAAATACTAATTTAAATAGTATTTCAAGTAAAGATAAATGTATTTATACTATACAAGGAACATTATGTAAAGAAAAACAATTTAAAAAAATGATAAATTTTAAACATATAAATATTATTACTACTATAAATTTTTATGAAGATTATTTAATTATATATAATGATAAATATACTGAAAAAATAAGTTATTATCATATAAAAAGTTGGGCTTTAAATAAAATGAATAATTTATGGAGATTTTATAAAGTTGAAGATAATGATTTTCTTATTCCATATGATTTTTATATAAATGAATCTTATAATAAAAATGATGATGTATGTCATAAATTATTAATTATTATAAAAGACCATCTTAATCATATAAACACTTTATAAATTTTTTATTTTAAATAAAAAAATATTATAAATATATTAATATATTTAAAAATAAAATATTAATATATATATATATATATACACAGTTTCCCGAGTGGTCAAAGGGGTGCGGTTCAAGTTCGCATGCATAAGCTTCATGGGTTCGAATCCCATACTGTGTAATTTTTTTTTAATTAATAATTTATATTAATTATAGTTTGAATTAAATCATAATCTATAAAATCAAGAGAAATACTATTAACAAATTTAATATTTAGTGCATTACTATTTATAAATATAGGTAATTGACTATTAAAATCATAAATCCATGTTTCTAAATTATTATAATTACAACAACATATAATAGAATTAATAATTTCATCTTTAGTAGGAGTTAAAGTCCAATTAAAATCACAAAATATATTAGATTGAGAATTATTTTTCATATTATATATAATTTCTAATTGTGTTTTATTAAATAAAATAGAATCAGAAAGAATATTTTTATTAGCCCATGTAGAATATATTTTATCTAAATCATAAAAATATGTAGTATTATCTAAAAAAATAATCATATTTTTTTTATTTTGTATTAAATTAGATATATTAATATTTAAAATATTTTGAAAAATATTAGGATCAATATAATTATATTTAAAATTATTATAAAGTAAATCATCAAATTTATTTTTTAATATAGAATTAATATTATATCTATATCTAAATTTAATTATATATAAATCACCATACATATTATTAAATTTTTTTAATTGATTTAATATATTATTAAAATGTTCATTTATAAATGTATGACTAGTATAAAATTGATTATTATAAAAACTTATATCAATATCTAATACACGTACACCATTTTTTAATTGTGAAAATATATTATATTTTTGATTTAAAGTCCAATTTTTAATAATTTTAGAAATAGGCCATAATGAACTACAAGAATATTTTTTTGATAAATCATACATATTATTATTAATAATATAACTATTACTATTATGTGTTCCAGGTAATATTAATTGATTTAAAGTAATATTTTTATCTTGTGATATTTTTTTTATCCATTTTTCCATATTTATATATAATATAAAAAAAAAATATTATATATATATATTATAAAATGTTTTTAAATACAAAACAAATAATAGAATTAATGATGTTATTTATGGTATTATTTATTATTCGATCTATGGACTTTATTACAGAATACGAATTAATTATATTATATTCAGCACTAATAGTAAATATTATAATGCATATGATTCCAATATTATTATCTCATGATCATAAAAATATAAAACATAAAGATTTACATAAATTATCTTATTATGAACAAAAAATGCATTTATTATCACATCATAGACATATACCTATGGTAAGTTCAATAATTTTAATATTAATATTAATATGTTCTTGGAAATTATCATATTATATAAGGATTATTTTACTTAATTTAAAAATAATTTAATTTAAAAACATTAAATATTTAATTATTATTTTTTTTTTATAAAAAAAAATATTATAATAGAATTAATAATAATAATTAAATATTTATTTATTACATATACAAATATAAAATGTAGTTTGTCCATATATTTCTAATAATTTTAATCTATCATTAAAAAATGTTTCATTCATATTTTTAATACAAGAACATATATATTCATATTTATCATCATTAATATATTTCCATAATGTATCAGTTTGTCTTATATTTTCATTTAAATATGTATTTTTATCAAAATAATTATCTATTAATGGTTCTTTTGATATTAAATAATCATATTTAAAATTATTTGTTTTTAAAATATCATAAAATATATTATGAGGACAATATTTTTTTGTATATTCCATAGTTTCTTCTAAAGCAAAAACTGTCCACCAATAACCATATATATGATTTTCTAAACTGCTAGTATTAATTGTAAATAAACCATTATTTTTAATTATTCTAGATATTTCTTTAATTAAACTTTTATGATATATAAAATTATCATTAAAATCATTTAAATGATGTAATACTTGATTAATAATAATTATATCAAATTGATTATCATTAAATGGTAATATTTCTTTAATATTAACCTTTTTTATAATATTATTTTTTAAATTTTTTTCTTTTAAAATTTTTAACATATTATCATTATAATCAATAGATGTAACATTATAACCATTATTTATTAATATTTCAGTATAATTACCTGTTCCACAACCACAATCTAATATATTAATATTATCGGTATGTATATTATTATCTTTTTTATATTTATTAATATTATCTATTATTAAATTTATACCTATAGGCTGTCTTGTTTTATTATATATAGTACTTGTTTTAATTTGATAATTACTTATATTCATTTATAATATAAATATTAAAAATTTTAAATATATTATTTAAATATATTTATATTTTTATATTTTTAATTTTAAAATAAAGAACAAAAAATTTTATAGGAACAGTATAATTAGGTAATATATTTTTATAAATATAATGTGGTGCTATACTGGGAGAACTATTAAGTTCATTAATACCACAATTTTTATTAATATTATTTTTATATGATAGATTTAATTTATTTATAATAAAATCTACACCTATAAAATCAAAACCAGCTACTTTATATAATTTTTTAAACATTATAATATTATCTTTATGAACATTTTTTATATTAATTCTTTTACCAAAACATCCTAAACGTCCTTTAGGTAAATTAATAAAAATTTTTTCATTTTTATTTAATATAGAATTTACATTTAAATTTTTAACTTGCAAAAAATGTTCTTCCATTATTAATGGATACTTTTTATTTTTTTTTTTATTATTTTCCATTAAAATTAAAGTTTTTATATTATTAACACCATCACCTATTATATATGGTGGTATTAATTCTAATATATCTAATATAGTATTTTTATATAATAATATTCTATATTGTTTTCCATATAAATGTTCTTCTAACATAATATTGCATTTTTTACATCGTTTCAGTTTTTTATTTAAAAAATTTTTTATTAATACATTTTTTAGTTGTTTATTATTTTGTATATTAATAAATACATTATAAGCATTATTACCATCAATTGGTTTAACTATTAATGGATATTTTATAGTATTATTTTTAATTATATAATTAATATCATTTATTGTTTTTATTTTATCTATTATTTGATTTTTTGGAACAGGAAAATTATATTTTTTTAATTTATTACTTAATGATACTTTATCATTTTTATAAATATATTTTCTTTTTAAATTATTAAAACCATTTTTAAATTTAATATTTTTATTATTATAATATATATCTATTATATTATTATTAATTATTTTATAATTAATATTTATATTATATTTATTTTTTAATATATCACAAGTATTTTTAATTACTAAATGATTTTCACTTAATTTACCACCATATAAACAAGAAAAATTATTTATTTTATTATAAAAAATAAATAATATTATAAATAATATTATAAATAAAATAAATAAACTTATATTCATATATAAATAATATATATA
>Ga0228642_1000515_pt1 | contig 15337 bp, 7 predicted proteins | sample 53DmetaG_FD_190071 | JGI IMG/M metagenome (GOLD analysis project Ga0228642, IMG submission 190071) | Seawater microbial communities from Monterey Bay, California, United States - 53D | ecosystem: Environmental > Aquatic > Marine > Coastal | place: USA: California | collected 2016-09-29
TGGCGAGCTTTAAGAAGCCGATTGGGTAAATGCTAACTGGACCTCTGGTTTTACTCAAATGAAACCATTTCCAGGTGAAAAGGCCTCTAAAAAAACGGAGGTTGCTATGTTATTTGATCAAGAAGCTATTTATTTTGGGGTAAAATGCTACGATCATCCAGATTCTATTTCTAGAGTACTATCATTACGAGACGACTTCAATCCTAACTTAGACTTTTTTGGAATATTTTTAGATACCTATAACGACAAACAAAATGGATTTTTCTTCGGGTTAAGTAGTAGAGGTGTCCAAGTAGATGCAAAAATTTTCAGCGAAGACTTTAATGACTTATTGAATCTAGTTTGGAGAAGCAAAACACAAATAAACGATCAAGGTTGGTTTGCAGAAATTAAAATTCCCTACTCTGCACTAAGATTTCCAAAGTCAGATATTCAGACATGGAATATAAATTTCGCAAGGCAAATAAGTAGATTTAGAGAAGATAACAATTGGAGTCCAGTAAATCCAGACTTAGAAAATTACCTACTAGAAAGCGGGGTAGTTAAAGGAATTAAAGATATTACTCCTCCTGTAAGATTGGCTCTAATTCCATTTTTATCGAGTTACAATAGCTTCTCTAAAGACACCAAACCTCTTTCTACTTTTACTGGTGGCATGGATGTTAAATATGGAATAAATGAAGCTTTTACTTTAGATGTCACATTACTGCCAGATTTTGGGCAAGTAATTTTTGACCAACAAGTGCTCAACATAAGTCCTTTTGAAATAAGGTTTAACGAAAATAGACAATTTTTTACCGAAGGAACTGAGCTTTTTAATAAATCAAACTTGTTTTACAGTAGAAGAATTGGAGTTCAGACACCTTCCAAAGTCTATAAAAGTCAATTAAACGACAATGAAGAATTAAATGAGATTCCAACTTCTGTTCCATTAATTAATGCTAGTAAAATATCTGGGAGATTAAAAAACGGATTAGGTATTGGTATTTTTAATGGTGTTACTGCAGAACAAAAAGGAAAAGCAATCAACAGAGAAAATGGTGAAGAAAGAGAAATTTCCATCAGCCCATTAAGCAACTACAACGTCATTGTCTTAGATCAGAATTTAAAAAACAACAGTTCCATCACCTTTACCAACACCAATGTTTGGAGAGCTGGAAATTTTTACGATGCTAACGTAAGTGGTTTAGATACCAAGCTCAATACTAAAACCAACGATTACTTTGTACAGTCTCAAGCAAAAATATCCAACATATTAGATTCAAATAGTAATTTACTAGGACATACTTGGGGAATTGAAGCAGGTAAACAACGAGGAAACTTCACATTCGGATTGGAATATTATGAAGAGTCGGATACCTATGACCCTAACGATTTGGGATTTTTAAGAGCTAACAACAGTCGTGTTAGCGAAGTATATATTGGATACAGAAATTTCAATCCTAAAATTGAAAAAATAAATAGATTTTTTACCAGTGCCTCCCTTTCCAACGAATGGTTATATGCTCCAAATTTATTTGGAGGAAGTTTTTGGAATGCTAGAGCTACAACAATAACAAATTCTTTTAATGCACTGGGAATAAGGTTAAGCGGAACATTAAATGAGTCTAACGATTATTTTGAACCAAGGGGGGATGTTATTGGAGAAGAAAAGTTTATTCGACCAGTGTGGACTAGCACTAGAGCTTGGTTTTCTTCTAATTATCAAAAAAGATTTGCTCTAGACCTTGGCATTGGTTATGTATTTGTTGAAAGAAATGATTGGTGGGAATGGAACTACGACTTTGAAACTAGGTTTAGAATTACCAACCAATTATTTTTAATTCATTACTGGGAACAAAGATTTCAAAATAATAGTGAGGGATATGCGGTAGACTTTGGCACTCCAGAATTCACACATGATGGCATTATTTTTGGAAATAGAGATAGAATAAATACTACTCAAACACTAGGAGTTGACTATACATTGACCAACAGGATAGGTATCACATTCCGATTACGAAATTACAATGCTATTATTAAATACAATACCTTTTCAGAACTACTTCCAAATGGAAGATTATCTAGGTTAGAAGACTACTCTGGTAATGATATTAATGGTAACTCCGTGTATGATATCAATTACAATGCTTTTACTATAGATATGCTTTTTAGATGGGTATTTTTTCCTGGAAGTGAAATTAATGTGGTGTGGAAAAACTCTATTTTTTCTAATGACGAAAGTGTTGATAAAAGTTATTGGAACAACTTATTTGGTAGCTTACAAGACGGTCCAATGAATACATTTTCTGTTAAATTAATCTATTGGCTAGATGCTCAATATCTCAAAAAATAAAAAGACATTCAGTTTGCAGAAATCTGAACGCCTTATTTTATATTATAAACTTTATTAATTTTGAATAAAAACTAATTTTATGATAAAGAGAACTACTTTCATAATCTGTATTATATTTCTATCGTTTAATTTATTTGGACAACAACAATTAAATAGAACTTTATTTTTCGATGGTCAAAACAGAAGCTTTATTGTATACGTCCCTTCTTCTTACGATGCAACCACGCAAGTTCCTCTATTGTTTAATTTTCATGGTGGTGGTGGAACATCAAGTGGATTTATAAATTATGAAAATGATATGCGTCCAATTGCCGATACAGCAAATTTTATTGCTGTTTATCCTCAAGCTGCAGTTGATCCAACGGATGGAAGTAATTCTTGGTTGCATAAAACTCCAACAACTCATAACGATGTTAATTTTATTGAAGCGATTATTGACACCCTTAGTAATGATTATAATATTGACAATGACAGAGTTTATGCTTGCGGTTACTCTGAGGGAGGACTTTTCTCTTACGAGCTAGGATGCAGATTGAATAATAGAATTGCGAGCTTTGCATCAGTCTCGGGGAGCATGCTCACAGAATCCTACCGTCTTAATAATGGTTTTGGATCATGTTCACCAATTCATCCAACAGCAGTATTACTTATTCCTGGCACCTCGGATGGGAGTTTCCATTCTATGTACAATGGTTTTCAACCATATTATTTATCAGTCAATGAAATAACAACTTACTGGGCCAATCATAACAATACAGCTATAAATCCAACAATAACTGCAGTCCCTAACTCCAATACTTCGGATGGAAGTACTGTTGAAAAAAGAATTTGGGAGAATGGTGATAATTGCGTAGCTGTCCAAGAACTTAAGGTGATTAATGGCGACCACGATTGGCCAGGAAGCTCAGGAAATATGGATATTAATGCATCTCAGGAAATTTGGAAATTTGTATCCAAATACGATATTAATGGTTTAATAAATTGTGGTTCTACAGAAATCACTACTTCAAAAGATTTGAAATTTGAAATATTTCCAAATCCGACCTCCAATATTATTTATCTAAATAATTTAAATAAAAACAGCTCCAATTTTCAAATTTTTTCTTCCATTGGGAAATTGGAAATGAACGGTCCAATAAATAAAACAAATATTTCATTAGATATTTCAAATTTAAAGCCTCAACTCTATATTTTAAAAATTGATGGCATTTCTTATAAAATAATTAAGGAATAAAAAAGCAGGTCCATCGACCTGCTTTTGAGTTGGAAAGGAGTGATTAGAAATGATGCACAAAAGGCACCAATAGTCCAATCAACTCCTTAGAATTTTTTTCGATAGACATTTGACACCTCCTTTCTATATTAAATTAAACATGGCTGTTGTCACAGCATTAATTATTTCATCATGAATATAATCAAGAATTTGATTTGAAACGATACTTGTTCAATAAATATGAAAAAAGAAATTAAATAATGTACTTTTGAGCTGGTAAATAAATTATTTATGGGGATACTTATTCCAATAATTTTAATTGTAGTAACAAGTATTGTCATTTGGAAATCTTCCGATGGTTTCGATGTTGCTTCCTCCTACTTAGGAAGAAATTTGTCTAATGGTGTAAAAGGAGCTACTATTAATGCAATATCTAGCTCTATGCCAGAACTTTTGACATCCGTTTTCTTTTTAATTTTCTTAAAAGATGCAGAAGGTTTTTCCGGTGGAATGGGAACAGTTGCTGGAAGTGCTGTTTTCAACGCAATGATTATCCCTGCATTTTCTGTTTTAGCAGTCTATTATTATGGAATTTCTAAAACGATAAAAATTTCAAAAAATGTTATATATAGAGATAGTTTTGCTCTTCTAATTTCACAAATTGCGCTTATTTTAATCATTTATTATGAATTTCTTTCTTGGTTAGGTGGCTTAATATTGATTTTACTATATGGTATTTATGTCTTTTATATGTTTTATAAAATGCCTAGTAGTAATTCCTCAAATTATGATGAGGAAGAAAATGAAGGAATAGTTGAAAATAGAGTAGTTTTATTTTTAAAACTAGACTTTTACGGCTCTATAATTGGCAATAAAAGATTGAACAACAACAACTCTATATTTTTACTTTTTATTTCATTGATTTTTATTGGTTTGTCGTGCTTACTTTTGGTGAAAGCTTGTGAAATGCTTGGTAAAGCAGAGTATTCTTTTTTGGGTTTAAATAATTTAAAAGGTCTTGACTTACCTATCTCTATTGTTGCTGTTATTATTGCAGCTGCAGCAACAAGTGTTCCCGATACCATACTATCCATTAAAGACGCAAGAAAAGGAAATTACAACGATGCTATTTCTAACGCATTAGGGAGTAATATTTTTGATATTTGTTTTGCCTTAGGACTACCAATACTACTGTACACTATTTTTTATGGACCTATAGTGATGGATCCTGCTACCCTATCGTTTAGTTTAAATGTATTGATAGTACTTTTTATTCTCACAATCTTTACATTTTTGATTTTCATTTCTGGTGAAACTATTGGAATAGCAAAAGCTGTAATTCTTTTATTGATGTACGCTGCTTTTATAGGTTATATTTTTATTTTTCATCTTTGAAGTATTAACCCATTATATTGAATTCTTGCGTTATATAATTAATAACTTTTATATATTTCACTCCCATGCATGAAGTAAATTTTAGATGCTTGATACAAATTTGTATTGTAAATAAATTAACTATGAAAAAAATATTACTAACAGTAGCCTTTGTAACTGGACTAACACAAATAACTAAAGCACAAGTAATAACAGCTGTTCCTTGTGACATGTTAGGTATGTCTGTTAATGTAGGTTCTAGTAGCAACTCAATCAGTATTCATCATTCTGGTCAATATATGACACACCCTCAATCAGAAAATATTTTTAATTGGGAATTTACAGACCAGCAAGGAAACATATTACATCAAGATACGATAGTTAATGATGCATTTTGTAATTTTAGTCATAATTGGTTACTTACAGATACCATAAATGTTACCGTGCATTTTGTAAATGATTCTGCCAATTTGGATGCTTGGTATACAAATCAAGGTTTACCACTTAATGGTAATTCCATAAATTGTTTATTTACAGATCAGTTGTATTGGAGTACAGGTGCTAGTACCCCATGGGGAAGTTGGACGTTTATTCATGGAAATCCTGGTATAGATGTAACTAATGTAAATGAATCACAAATAGTTGAATCCAACTTAAAGGTCTACCCTTCTCCTAGTCTCAATTATCTAAACTTGGATGGACTAAAAGAAGATTATTCTTTACAAATTTTGAACATTCAAGGGCAATTATTTCATGAAATGAAAAATATAAATGGAAACCAAAAAATAGATGTTTCTTTTCTACCCTCAGGTTTATATTTTATTTTCGTTAATAACAATAAAGTAAATCAAACTGTAAAGTTTATAAAGCAATAAGTTTATTTTTTATTAATCTACATTGATCAATTAAGATTAGTCTTATTTTAACAGCCTCAACTGTATTATTACTAATATTACCATGTTACAAGATAAAGTGTGATTCAACCTCTATAATTGGTAATTGTTGCGTAGAATCTTCACTTATAAGTGATTCTGCTTCTTGTTTTACCGTGTATGATCCTGTTTGTGGGTGTAATGGTGTAACTTATGGTAATTCTTGCGAGGCAGTTGTGTCTGGTGGTGTGAGGTCTTATGTTGCGGGTGAATGTACGGATTGAATTATATAAAATATTAAATGTATAATTAGCAGCTTAAAAAGCTGCTTTTTTTAAATTATAAAATTCAAAAAAAAACATTAATTCATTTTAAAAATTAAATATTTTTTATCACGGTATATTTAACTATTTTTAACAGTTAAGAATAATTACGTTTTAAACCTTTTTATGAAAAAAATATTCTTCCTATTCTTTCTTTCTTTAATAGTCTGGTCAATAAATGGGCAAATTAAAATCCCACAAAATACATTAGATAAATGTAGAATACCTTCATGGATTATTGCAAAAACTTCTGAAATTAAAGAAGAAAAAAGAATTGAAATTATAAATGATCCTATATCATTTTACAATACTCAGAAATCCAAAGATATTAGAGAACTAAACTTATCTAAATTAAATGATATTACTGTAGGGTTATATCAACTATACGATTCTTTAAGCTATAAAAGTAATTTTGTAATGACATCTATTATAAATTCCGAAAGAGATCAGGACTGTTTTTTTGTCTTCAACTCTTTTGACCTTGAAAGTACAGTTTACATAAATGGCAAAACTAAAGTATCTAACGATAATTCTGAATATTTTAATGGAACTCTCAAAAAAGGAAGAAATGAAATTGTGATATTTAGCAAGTCTTTAAGAACTAATTTATCATCATACATTTTTGAAATTTACAGTGATAAATATTCACAGTTAAAATTAATTGGTCGTGATAAAAATAAGAATTTAACACCCTATGCTTACACTCAAATTTTAAATGAAGATGGACTAATTAGGAATGAAAGATTAGATGAAAATGGGGAATTGAATATTAGACTTATTCCTGGAGATTATAAGTTTAGAATTGCAACGACTAGAGAACATGTTTGGTCAGATAAATTCAGCTTAAAGAGTGAAGAACAAAAGACAATAAATTTAATACTGAAAAATAAAGCTGTAATTTCTGGAAATTTATATAAATATGATAATAAAACACCTAATTCTGGAATTCAAGTTTCTATAATAAATAGTGAAGATAATAAGGTTACACAATCTTTATGCACAGGTGAAAAAGGGGAATTCAAGTTTTTTCCACCAGATGGGCAATATAATTTAAGGTTTACAGTAAATGATAAATATGTATTCCACAAATCTGATAATGAAATAACCAACTTTGTTATCAATTCTAAAATTTATGAACATAAAAATTTAAAATACAGTTTAGCCAGTCAATCAGAGGTTTATGTTAGGAATGTTGGGATGTTCGATGGATTATTAAGTGACGAATGTCATAAATTAACCATTTCTAAAAATAAACTATTGTATATAGGAACTTATAATGGTCTTTCTGTATATAATGGAGTAACCATAAAAAGTTACAATTATGAAGATGGCTTACCTAATGGTTCTATTTCTGATGTTATTGAAGATTCAAAAGGTAATATTTGGATATCATTTGACTTAAAAGGATTAGTCAAATGGAAAAATGGAAAAATTTTAAAACATTACACTACTAAAGATGGACTTCCTTCAAATTATGTAAATGTTATAAGAGAGGACAATAAAGGAAATATAGTAATTGGGACCGGGAGTGGATTGTCAATTTATGATGGTAAAGAATTTAAAAATTATAATTTCACAGATGGTATTTCAAATGGTTATATTACTGCTTTAGAGATAGTAGGAAACAATATTTGGATTGGCTGTAGTTATGGTAAAAATTATAGTAATCCATTAGGTATTGGGGGGGGGCTATCAATATTTAATGGTAAAAAATTTAAATCTTTTGAAATAAAATCTTCCTATTTCGATTACAATACATTTCTAATAAATTGTATTAAAAGTGATAAAAAGGGAAATATTTTAATTGGAACTGATGGAGGATTATTAAAATACAATGGTTCAAATTTTACAATATTTAGAAAAAAAGAGGGGCTTATTTCAAACACAATTCAATCAATTTATGTAGATGATAATCAAATTCTTATCGGGACTGATCAAGGCTTGAATTTCATGAATGGAGACAAAATAAAATCTTTTGTAACAAATGAAAAAAGTGAATTGAGTAATGGAAGAATATTTTCAATTAACAAATCTAATGATGGTGTATATTTTGTGGGTACCACTAGTGGCTTATTTTTATTTGACCCTAATTCTTTTGATATTATATCAGATAAACAAGGAATTGCAAATGCAAATACATGGTTTAGAGGAATTATGGATTTAGAGATTGATAGTGATGGTGTGATGTGGGCAGCAAGTGGAAATAACGGAGTGTATAAAATTGTAAATAATAAAATTGAAAAAAATTACAATACCAGAAATAGTAATATTTCTTCAAATTATGTAATAGAAATTGAAATTGCTAATGATGGGGCTATTTGGCTATCTCATTCAAATGGTGGGATTTCTAAAATACAAAAAGAAATTTCTGAATCGATGAATCAAAAAATAGGCATTATGCCTGGCACAACGGTTACTGATGTTGCATTTGCAGACGACGGATCAGTATGGCTTGCAACAAATAAAGGTTTGGGACATTATAAAAATGATTCTTTAATTTTTTATGATGAGTCAGATGGATTAATCACGCCTATTTCGATTGCAGATGTTAATATAGGAAATAAGGGAGAGATAATTTATTCTACTTATGGCGAGGGAATGAGTATTTATCATGATGGGAAATTCACAAATTACACAGAAGAAAATGGATTGAAAGATAACAGAATATGGGACTTAGATGTTGATTCGAAAAATAATTATTGGTTGGCTTTAGATGGCAAATGTGTTCAGAAGTTTGATGGAGAAAAGTTCACTCATTATGGTTTAGACGATGGCATTACTGCAGGTGAAACAAATACTGCATACGTAGATGAGTTAGATAATGTATGGATAGGAACATTTGGAGGAGGAGTTTGTAATTTTGATGGAAAATATTGGAACAGTATAGATTCAAGAGATGGGTTACTAGAAAATACCATAACTTCAATTTGTGGGGTAAATGGTAACAAATACTGGTTTGGTAGCCAAAATGGAATTTCATGTTATGTTCCAAAACATCAGACTCCTTCTGTTTTTATTGAAAAAATTGAAACATCAAAGGGGTCATTTGAATCTTTAGCTGATCTTAAGTCAAAAAATGAAAAATTGCTTCAGAACTCAAGAATCACTTTTACGCTCAATTCAAATAGTTTTAATACTAAAGAAGAAAAGCAGAAGTTTTTAGTTTCAATAATTCGAAAGGAAAAAAAAGATACCAGGATAATTAAATCAAACCAATTCGATTTTTTCCCTGAAAAAGCTGGAAAATATATAATTGAATTTCAGTCTATTGATAGAGATATGAACTATTCAAAATTAAAGCAAATAGAAATTAAAGTAGTAGGGCCATGGTACAAAAACCTAGCTACAGCCATACCATTTTGGGGTGGACTAATTTCCATTATATTGCTTTTAATATATGTGACCAAAAAATATTTCAACCAGAGAAGATACTCTATCCGATTAAAAGAGGAATCACAAAAGAATGATAGGGAGGCTAGAGCAAGATTAGAGGAAAAAAATAAAGAAATTGTGGACTCAATTAATTATGCCAAACGTATCCAAGATGCTATGATGACTTCTAATAGTTACAGAAAATCGGTAATTCCAAATAGTTTTATTTTCTTCAAACCTTTAGACGTTGTCTCAGGAGACTTTTATTGGGTTTACAAAGACCAAGAAGATAATATATTCTTCACAGTTGCAGACTGTACTGGACATGGTGTTCCTGGGGCATTTATGAGTATGATAGGCACGTCCCTACTTAATGAAATTATAGTAGAAAAAGGAATAAAGGATACAAATAAGATTTTGGATGGAATGAGAACCCAAATTATTAAATCTTTAAATCAAGATACAACAGATGATCAAAAAGATGGAATGGATATTTCTATTTGTAAGATTAATATGAAAAAGAAAACGTTAGAGTTTTCAGGTGCACATAATCCTTTGGTAATTGTAAGTGGCAATGAATTAAATACGATCAAAGGTGATTCACAAGCAGTAGGTCTTGAAACTGTAGATATAAAACCTTTTACTAAGCATTCTATAAAGCTTAAAAAAGACGATATGGTCTATATATATTCTGATGGATATCAAGATCAATTCGGAGGGGAAAATGGAAAAAAATATATGACTGCTAATTTTAAAAAACTGCTTCTTAAAATAAGTAAAGAAGAAGAGAAAAAGCAAAATAAATTATTAGAAATAGAGTTGGCAAATTGGATGCAAAAAGAAGAGCAAATTGATGATATTTGTATTATGGGGGTGAGAGTTTAAATTTTAAATAATAAAAATGATTAAGAAAATATTTTTCCTAGGAAGTTTAGTTTTAATATCTAATTTCTTTTGTTCGCAGGTTCAAATTCCATTGAACTCCACTGATAAAACAAGTGTTAATAAATGGACGATAGCAAAAGTTAACGACTCTCTAGATATTCAAAAATTAATTGAATCTGAAGATTATTTTAGCTCTGTAAATAAAGACAAAATAAAAAAACTCAACCTTTCTAAATTCAACAAAGTAACATTTTCATTATATCAAATATTTGAAGAAATAAATTTCAATAATACGTTTATAATTGCAAGTAATATTGAATCTAAAACAGATTCAAAATATAGTTTTATTTACAATAATTTTGACATGGTTTCTGAGATTTATATTAATGGCGAAAAAGCATTACTTCCAGACGGATTGTGGAATTTGAAATTCGAACATCTTCTAAAAAAAGGAAAAAATAGGATTATAATTGTTGGCAAACCAAACGGAAGCTACAAATCAAGTTTTAGTTTAAAAATTAACGATAAAAAGCTTGCGAAAATTAAAGTGAAAGTTTTAAAAGAGAATTTAAATCCTCATAAAAATGGATATTTTGCAATTAAATCAGAAAAGCTACTTCAATTTTTTCAACTAGATGAAAAAGGAGAATATGAAATTTCTATTATGCCTGGGCACTACAGAATTTATAGTTCAAATGGTGAATATTATAAATGGACTGAAAATTTATCTTTTTTAGAAAATGAAATTTTTAACAAAGAAATAATATTAGACCAAAAATCTGAAATTTCAGGAACTGTATCAACTATAGGAAGTGGCAACCCTCATCCAGGAATTAAAGTAAGTCTAATTGATTCCAAAACTAAAAATGTCTTTTTTACATCTACCACAAATAGTTCAGGGAAATTTATTATAGATCCTCCATTTGGAAATTGGAATCTAAAAATAAATGATAAAAACAATAAAGATATATATTATGAAAAAAATGGTGATATTATAGAATTTAAGATCACAAGGAACTCATCTTCAGCTAAAAACAACAATTTTGAAATTCCTACTCAAGTAAACACTTCATGGGGAAAGGTAACCATGTTTGATGGAATGTTAAGTAATAGTATGCAAAAAACTTTAATCTCAAAAAAAGACATTCTATATTTTGCAACATTTAATGGACTCTCAGTCTATGATGGATTAACTGTTAAAAATTATAATTATGTAAGCGGGCTTCCAAGTGACCCAATAAGTATAATTTTTGAAGATAAAGATGAATACATATGGTTAGGATTCCGTACTAAAGGACTAATTCAATGGAAAGATGGTGAAATAATCAATCATTTCACAAAAGAACATGGTTTACCATCAAATATAATAGCATCTATAAATCAAGATAATGATGGAAATATTTTAATTGGGACTAGTAAAGGTTTGTCTGTTTTGAAAAATAAAAAATTTACTTCATATAATTTTACCAACGGAATAGGAGATGGATATATAAGGTGTATAACAGTAATTGGGAATAACATATGGATTGGGACTTCCAATGGTTTAGCAATATTTAATGAAGGAATAATTAAACCAATAGATATTGAGATATTTAATAATGAAAATTGGGATGGAAGAAATATAAATGTAATTAAAAAAGATCATCAAAATAATATTTGGTTGGGAACAAATGGTGGACTAATAAAATACGATGGGATTAAATTTAAATTTTACACAAAAGGAAATGGTCTGCCAAATAATATGGTTCAGGATATTTTTATAGATGAAAATGGGCTCTTAATTGGAACTAGAGGAGCACTTTGTAAAATGGAAGGTGAAGTATTTAGCGATATAATAAGTCTTGAAAAAGAAGGATTAAAAGCGAATGCTAATGTAAGATCAATTAATAAAACAAAAGACGGAATGTATTTTATTTCTACTAATATGAATGGTGTATTTTTTTACGATCCAAACTCAATTAATACCATAACTGCAAATGAAGGGTTTAAGGAATATGAGACAATAAATGATATTAAAATTGATAAAAACGGTTCTTTGTGGGCTGCTGGGATTAAAGGAATTTACAAAATTGAGAATGGGATTATTGTAGATAATTTCAATTCATCCAATAGCAACTTACCAATAAATTCTGTTCTGGATATAGAGTTTGACAACGATGGTTCAATGTGGTTATGCCAAAATAACTTTATAACAAGATTTAATGACAATAAATTTGAAGATTATTCTCATATAATTAAAGACTATAAAACACAAGTTAAAGACATTGAATTTGACAATGATGGTACAATGTGGTTAGGGACAACTATTGGGTTAGGAAAATATAAAAATGATTCATTAACAATTTTCAAAGAATCAGATGGATTAGTTAGACCTCTTTCAACCAATGGTATTGCAGCAGAGCCGTGTGCTGTAACCATTGGAAAAAATAATGAGGTAATTTATTGTACCTATGGATCAGGATTTTCAATATTTGATGGTCAGAAGTTTACAAACTTTTCAACAGAAAATGGATTAGCAAATAATAAAGTAGAAGAAATTGCTGTAGATTCTAAAAATAACTATTGGATAGCTCTAGATGGATCTGGGGTTCAAATGTATGATGGTAAAGAATTCAAACAGTATACTATGGAAAATGGATTGAGTTCGGATGAATCGTATACTATTTATGTGGATGATTTTGACAAAGTCTTTGTAGGTAGTTGGCATGGAGGTGTCAATTATTTTGATGGCAAATTGTGGAACAGTTTGGACTCTAGAGACGGCCTATTAAATAATACAATAAAAACTCTTTATGGTTTAAATGGTGATAAATATTGGTTTGGAAGTTATGGTGGAATTACATCTTATGAACCAAAAATTCAAACACCTTTTATTTCTATAAGTTCTATAGAAACTCCTAACGGCTATTATAATTCTTTAAAAGAGATTGAAGAAAATAAACAGAAGTTTATTTATGATACTCGTTCTAAATTCACACTAAATACTACTAGCTTTAATACAAAAAAAGAAAAACAAAAATATTTAGTTAAAATAACTCGAAAAAGCAAAACTGAATCTCTAATAATATCTTCAAACGAATACGTATTTCAACCAGAGAAAACTGGAAAATATACTTTGGAATTTCAGTCTGTAGATAGAGACATGAACTATTCAAATCCTCTTAAAGTTAATATTACTGTAGTTGGTCCTTGGTACAAAAATTTAGCAACAGCTATCCCATTTTGGGGATTTCTTATTCTTTTAATTTCAATATCTAGCTACTCTTCCAAGCAATATTTAAGTCAAAGACGTTATACTGCTCAACTTAAAGAAGAATCTAGAATAAGATTGGAAGAGAAGAACAAAGAAATTATCGATTCTATTAATTATGCCAAACGTATACAAGATGCTATGATGACTTCAGAAGGTTATAGGAAATCCGTAATTCCTAAAAGTTTTACTTTTTTTAAACCAAAGGATGTTGTTTCTGGAGATTTTTATTGGGTATTTAAAGACAAAGAAGAAAATGTGTTTTTCACCGTAGCTGACTGTACTGGACATGGTGTGCCTGGAGCTTTTATGAGTATGATAGGTACTTCCCTACTCAATGAAATTATTGTAGAAAAAGGAATTAAAGATACCAACAAGATTTTAGATGAAATGAGAAAGCAAATTATTAAATCTCTAAATCAAGACACAGAAGACGACCAAAAAGATGGGATGGATATTTCTATTTGCAAACTCAATATGAAAAAGAAAACATTAGAGTTTTCAGGGGCTCATAATCCTTTGGTAATTGTTAGTGGTAATGAAATAAGTACTTTCAAGGGAGATTCTCAAGCTGTGGGACTAGAAACTGTAGATATAAAACCTTTTACTAAACATTCTATGAAACTTAAAAAAGAAGATATGATATATATATATTCTGATGGATATCAAGATCAATTCGGTGGAGAAAATGGTAAAAAATATATGACTGCTAATTTTAAAAAATTACTTCTTAAAATAAGTAAAGAAGAAGAAAAAAAGCAAAATAAATTATTAGAAATAGAGTTGGCAAATTGGATGAAAAATGAAGAGCAAATAGACGACATATGTATTATGGGAGTTAGAATTTAAGGATTCTTAATTCTGATTCAATTTTAATTCTTTCACAAAAGCTAGTTCATAAAACAACATATTTTCTCATAAAATTTTGATAATTAAAGCTATATTTGTGAAAATTAAAATTAAATGGGTAAGTCACAAGAAACTTTTAGCAAAAAAGAAAAAGAAAAAAAACGTTTAAAAAAGCGAAAAGATAAATTAGCTAAAAGAGAAGAAAGAAAAGCTAACCCAAAAAAGACATTTGAAGAGTCGATTGCTTATATTGACGAAAACGGTAATTTTACAGATACTCCTCCAGACAAATCAAAAAGAACTATTATTAAAGCTGAAGATATTCAAATTGGGGTACCCACAAGAGAAAATGAAAATGAAGATCCTATTAAGTCAGGAAAAGTAGAATTCTACAACGACGAGAAAGGATATGGATTTATTAAAGAAGATGTAACCAATGATAAATATTTTGTTCATGTTAGTAGCCTAAATGGTGATATTGGAGAAAATGACAAAGTTTCTTTTGAGTTAGAAAAAGGTCCAAAAGGATTAAATGCTGTAAGAGTAAATAAAATATAAGGTCTTCGTTCTGTAAATTTCAAATTCATTCAATAATACCTGTAAAATGGTATCTACCAAATTCAAATAAATAATTATAATTGTAAAAATTAAATATGAAATTTTATATTAAATTACTTTCTCTCACTGTTCTGTTGATGGGTGGGATTTTTTCAAATGCTCAAGAATTAATTATCGGAGAAGAAAGAATTGAACCAGGAATTGTAGTAATTTTTGAAGGAGCAATTAAAGACATGATAATGCCATCTTCTACCAACTTAAATGAGAATTTAACAGACATTCATATTGAAGCTAGAGTGAATTGGG
>Ga0228642_1000533_pt1 | contig 15042 bp, 12 predicted proteins | sample 53DmetaG_FD_190071 | JGI IMG/M metagenome (GOLD analysis project Ga0228642, IMG submission 190071) | Seawater microbial communities from Monterey Bay, California, United States - 53D | ecosystem: Environmental > Aquatic > Marine > Coastal | place: USA: California | collected 2016-09-29
TCCTCTATTCTGTGAATACCTACATCAATAACTACAGCATTTGGCTTAACCATATTAGAAGTGACAAATTCAGGAATACCAATTGCAACAATTAAAATATCTGCTTGTTTACATTTTTGTTCTAAGTTTTTGGTTCTGCTATGAGCAAGAGTTACTGTAGAATTTCCAGGATTACTTTTTCTGGACATTAAAATACTCATTGGAGTCCCAACAATACTACTTCTTCCAATCACAACAGTATTTTTACCTTCAGTTGGTATTTTGTATCTCTTTAATAATTCCATAACTCCATTTGGAGTTGCAGGTAAAAAAGTAGGTAATCCCAAAGCCATTTTTCCTACATTTTCGGGGTGAAAACCATCTACATCTTTTTTTGGAGATATAGCAAGGGTAATTTTATGGTCGTCCATATGACTTGGAAGAGGTAATTGCACAATAAAGCCATCCACAGAATCGTCTTCATTTAATCTCTTTATGAGTTTAAGAAGTTCTTTCTCACTAGTTTCTGAGCCAAGATGATGTAAGGTAGATTTAAACCCAATTCTTTCACATGCTTTGACTTTAGCATTTACATAGGTTTTACTAGCGCCATCGTCTCCAACTAATACTGCTACTAAATGAGGAGGATTTATCCCATTTCCAACCATTAATTTCACTTTCTCAGACAATTCGGTTTGAATTTCTAAGGAGGTTTTTTTTCCATCTAATAATTCCATAATCTACATAGGCATTTTACCACCCATTTTTTTGAACTGTTTCATCATGTTCATCATATTCTGCTTGTTACTCATGAGTTTCATCATTTTTTTTGTTTGATTAAATTGCTTCATAAGCTTATTTACTTCATTGAGATCGTTACCACTTCCCAACGCAATTCTTTTTTTTCTTTGCATATTAATAGAATCGGGAAATTCTCTTTCCTTTGGTGTCATTGAGTCTATCATTGCTAAAATTGGTAAAAATGAATTTTCATCCACTTCACTTCCTTTCATAGCCTTCTTCATCCCTGGAATCATACCAGCAATATCCTTTACACCACCCATTTTTTTAATCTGACCTATTTGATCTCTAAAATCATTAAAGTCAAATTGGTTTTTCTTAATTTTTTTGTGCAACTTCTTAGCAGACTCTTCATCAAATTGTTCCTGGGCTCTTTCAACTAAGGAAACCACATCACCCATCCCCAAAATTCTGTCAGCCATTCTATCTGGATGGAAAACATCTAAAGCATCCATTTTTTCACCAGTTCCAATGAATTTGATGGGTTTATTAACTACTGTTTTTATAGATAATGCAGCCCCTCCTCTAGTATCTCCATCTAACTTGGTTAAAATAACTCCGTCAAAATCTACTCTTTCATTGAAAGACTTCGCAGTATTTACTGCATCTTGACCAGTCATAGAGTCCACAACAAACAATGTTTCAGTTGGATTAATTATCTTTTTTAAATCTGAAATTTCTTTCATCATCTCCTCATCCACAGCTAATCTACCAGCAGTATCTATTATAACAATGTTGAATCCATTTTCTTTGGCATATTTAACACCCATTTTAGCAATCTGCAATGGACTTTTCTCCTCTTTATTAGAAAATACTTCTACTCCTATACCATCGCCAACAACGTGCAACTGGTCAATAGCTGCAGGTCTATAAACATCACAAGCTACTAGTAATGGTTTCTTATTTTTTTTTGTTTTTAAGAAATTTGCCAATTTACCGGAGAAAGTTGTTTTTCCAGAGCCTTGAAGACCAGACATTAAAATAATTCCAGGATTGCCACTCACGTTAATATCTGCTTTTTCGCTTCCCATCAACTCAGTAAGTTCTTCTTGAGTAATTTTTACAAGTAGTTGACTTGGCGAAATACTATTTAAAACGTTTTGTCCCAATGCTCTTTCTTTTACTCGGTTGGTAAAAGCTTTGGCGGTATTAAAACTTACATCTGCTTCCAATAAAGCCCTTCTGACTTCTTTTAAAGTTTCTGCAACATTAATTTCTGTAATTTGACCTTGACCTTTAAGCACTTTAAAGGCTCTTTCGAATCTATCTTGTAAGTTTTCAAACATTTTTTTATAATTTCAGAAAACAAATATAAAAATCAATGTTTGTATAGAATATTTTTTTTAATGTATTCTGAAATAATATTATGGTTAGCATAATTGTTCCTTACAAAAATCCTCTACCCTATTTTGAAGACTGCTTGAAATCTATAGTTAATCAGTCCTACCAAAAATTACAAATAATATTAGTTAATGATCATTCTACAGATGATTCTGAAAAATTAGCATTGAAATATTCAATTGAAGATTCAAGAATAGAACTTGTAAATAATATGGGTAAGGGAATAGTTGATGCACTAAATACCGGAAGTAAAATTGCAAAAGGAAAGTATATAACTAGGATGGATGCCGATGATATAATGAGTAAAAATAAAATTGAAATATTGAGTTCACTACTAGACGAGAAAAAAACAAAGCATATAGCAGTAGGAAATGTTAAGTATTTTGCTAGTAGAAAACCAATGGGAAATGGCTATTTGAAATATGCTAAATGGTTAAACGAACTAACATCCAATAAAAATAATTTCAAAGAAATATATAAAGAATGTACCATTCCATCTTGCTGTTGGATGATGTATCGATCTGATTTTGAAAATATTAAGGGTTTTAAAAAATTGAATTACCCGGAAGATTATGATTTTTTATTTAGAGTTTATTACAACCAAATTAAACTTATAACAACAAAGGAAATCATTCATTTATGGAGAGATCACCCAATGAGGACTTCTAGAAACAGTAAAGATTATCTTTTTGAAAATTTCATTCCCTTAAAAGTGAAATATTTAATTGAAAATGAATTAAAAATAAAGGAACAGTTGATCTTGTGGGGGACCGGAAAAAAAGGAAAACTAGTAGCTAAAGAATTAATTGACAACCATTGTTCTTTCACCTGGATTAGCAACAATCCAAAAAAAATTGGTCATGAAATTTATCATCAACAAATTCAATCTACTAACCTTTTGAAAACAGAAAAGAAAAAATTGATTATTTGCTGCATAAGTTCCAAAGATTTCAAAACTCCAGAAAATTCTAAATACAATAATTATCTTAGCTTTTATTAAAAAATACGTATATATTCACTACAGAATTTTAATGGTAAAAAATCTATTTAGAATATTATTATCCTCTTTCATTGTTTTAATGTTAGTTGAATGTGAATCCAAGCAAACAAAACAGCTTACAGGTGGTGAAATTATTTATGAGATAAGCTATCCTTGTTTAGAAAAAAATGAAGAATCTCTACTATTTCTATTGCCAAAAAAAATGATTATGACTTTTTCAAATGATCAATTTAAAAATGAATTTATCTTTCCAACTAAAAACTCAAGTCTTGGTTTAATTAATAATTCTAGTAAAAAAGATGCCAAGCTTTTATTTGGGTTAGGGAATAATAAAAAATATACGATTATAGATTCTAATAATGTGGGGGTTCTTTTGGAAGATTTGCCCAAGTACGAAATAACCAATTCTATTTCACAAGATGTATTTTTTTTAGACAAGCCATGTAATAAAATAAAAATTAAATCTTTAAAAAATGATTCGATCTATGAAATTATCACACTAAAGAATTTGAAAATAAAAAATATTAACTGGTGTACTCCATTTAATATGATTAATGATGTAATAATGGAATACAGTGTGGAGCAATATGGTATGGAAATGCATTTTAAGGCAATAAGTTTCGAAAATGTAAGCCTAGAAAAAGATTTTTTACAATTAGAAAAAAAATATACTTTTTCTGAGATGAAACAATATTTAAAAGAAATAAAAGCAATGCTTTCAATTTTTGACTGTAATGAATAGATTAATCTCTGTATTATTTATTTTAATTGCCTTAACAAGTTTCTCTCAAGGTTTTGAAGGTTTGATAAGTTATAAAATAACCCATACTAGTTTAGATTCTACCAACAATGAAATAGCTTCAATGCCTACTAAATTGGATTTTTATATTTCTGGAGAATTGGCTAGAATTGATCAAAGCACAAAAATAGGAACTCAAACTACCATCATTGATACACTATTAAAAAGAAATATTTTACTCATTAATTTAATGGATAAAAAATTTGGAATTATTTTAAATGGTAACGATACTAGTGATGTTGAAAATATTATTTACACAGAGGAATCTGATGATTTCTTAGATCTAGAATGTAAAAAAGCTATTATTAATAGCATAAATAAAAAAACCAATAGATCTACCACCTCCACTATTTATTACACCAATACAATTGACAATTCCTACAATATTAATTTTAAGAAATTAAAGGGTTTTCCAATTTATTACGAAATAATTTCTGATAACATTATATCCACCTACGAAGCTATTGAAATGACTAAAAAAAATATAGATCCAAAAATTTTTGAAATTGACAACAATACATCCATCTATAAAATGGAGGAATTCAAAGCTCTAATGACCCAATAATTCCTAACAACTGTTCGTTAAGAATACCTTTTCTCTTTGTAAGAATCAATATTTAGTTTCCATTACATTTGGATTATAATTAATGACTGCTAAAAACCAATACAAAAATTTCCAATTTAACTCTTCTAAAAAGAAAAGTAATAAAGAATATTTTAAGGGTATTAAAGCCTTTTTTGAAGATGAAAGATTTCACAAAACCTCTGGTTTGTTTCTTGTACTTATTTCTATTTATCTCTTCTTTTCGTTTACCTCTTATCTTTTTACATGGAAATACGACTTAAGTATTATTGATGGAAAATCAATTGGTTTTGTTTTTAACGGGGAAGAAAGTGAAATTCAAAACTGGTTGGGTAAGTTTGGTGCTTACATAGCCCATAGATTTTTAAAAATATGGTATGGTTTAGCTTCTTATCTATTTGTTTTAGTTTTTTTTGTTATTGGTTTCAAATCTCTATTCAAATACGAATTAATACCTATAACTAAAACATTAAAAGTTAGTTTTATCTCTTTAATTTGGCTTTGTACTTTCTTAGGATTTGTATTTGAGAAATCAGATTTAGATTTCATGGGAGGACTTTACGGAAGAGTAATTAACAACTGGTTAATTGGAGTTTTTGGACAAATAGGTACTGGTTTTTTTATTTTTTTCTTTGGAATTTCTTCAGTTGTTTTATTATTCAACCCTTCTTTATCCTGGGTTGTAGATTTCTTTAATAAATTTTCTAAAAAGATTAAGGAAAATGTATCAGACAAGGATGGTTTTACAATTGTTCCTAGCGAATTAGAAACTGAGCAGGAAGTTCCTGAGGAAAATACATCTATTGATCTAAATACGGGTTCTAACGAAGTGGAAGACGAAATAAAGTCTAATGAAGCTAATAGTGAAGCTAGTGATTTAGAATTAGATGTTAATTTGAATGAAAACAAATCACATTCTAAAGAATTAGAAAGTCCAGAATCTCCAGATGAATTAGCAATGGCTGTTGAAGTTGCAAAAACTGAAACAGAATTAAGTAAAAAAGATTTAGATAGGAAATTAAAAGAGTTTGGAGAATACGACCCAAAATTAGATTTATCGGAATATAAATTACCAAATATAGATTTACTAGAAGAGCATGGTAGTGGAAATATTTCTGTTGACAAAGATGAATTAGAAGGGAATAAAAACAAGATTATTGAAACGCTTCTCAATTACAAAATAAATATTTCAAAAATAAAAGCAACCATTGGACCTACAGTTACTCTGTATGAAATTGTTCCTGCACCTGGTGTACGTATATCTAAAATTAAAAACTTAGAAGACGATATAGCATTAAGCCTAGCAGCCTTAGGAATAAGAATTATTGCACCTATGCCAGGAAAAGGCACGGTTGGTATTGAAGTTCCAAACTCTAATCCAGAAATAGTAGCAATGAAGTCGTTAATAGCTTCAGACAAGTTTCAAAATAGTAAAATGGAATTGCCAGTAGCTCTAGGTAAAACCATTTCTAACGAATCTTTAATTGCAGATCTTACCAAAATGCCTCACTTACTTATGGCAGGTGCTACCGGACAAGGAAAATCTGTAGGTTTAAATGCTATTTTGGTATCTATAATTTATAAAAAGCATCCTTCTCAAGTTAAATTTGTTTTAATAGATCCTAAAAAAGTAGAATTAACTATTTATAATAAAATTGAAAGACACTTTTTAGCAAAATTACCAGACGAGGAAGAAGCAATTATAACAGATACAACAAAAGTAGTTAACACCTTAAATAGCTTGTGTGTAGAGATGGAAGCTAGGTACGAACTTTTAAAAGAAGCAATGGTTAGAACCATTAAAGAATACAACCACAAATTTGTCCAAAGGAAATTAAATCCTGAAAAAGGTCATAAATACATGCCCTATATTGTATTGGTAATAGATGAATTTGCAGATTTAATAATGACTGCTGGTAAAGAAGTTGAAACTCCAGTTGCTAGGATTGCACAATTAGCAAGAGCAGTTGGAATACACTTAATAATTGCAACACAAAGACCTTCAGTTAATGTAATAACTGGAACCATCAAAGCAAATTTCCCTGCTAGAATTGCATTTAGAGTAACCTCCAAAATCGATTCTAGAACCATATTAGATGCTGGGGGAGCTGACCAGCTAATTGGCAGGGGTGACATGTTATTCTCGCCAGGAAACGAGTTAATAAGGCTACAATGCGGTTTTGTAGATACTCCAGAAGTAGATGAAATCGCCGAATTCATAGGTTCTCAGAGGGGATATCCGAATGCGTTTTTGCTTCCTGAGTATATTGATGAAGCTAATGAACTTAAAGAAATTGACGACGAATTAGATAGTTTGTTTGAAGATGCAGCTGAAGTTATTGTAAATGCCCAACAAGGTTCTGCATCTTTATTACAACGAAAATTAAAATTGGGCTATAATAGAGCTGGTAGAATAGTTGATCAGTTGGAAGCTACAGGTCTTATTGGACCTCACAGAGGAAGTAAAGCTAGAGATGTACTAATTCCTGATGTATTGGCTTTGGAACAGTTTTTGAGTAATCTAAGAGAAAAAGGGAAACTATGAGGTTAAATAAAATATTATCAATAGTATTTCTAATTGTAATGTGTCTGACTTTTTTTGGACAATCTTTAGAAAATGATGATTTAAAATGTGAGAAAATTCTTCAAGAAGTTAGTGATAATATTCAAAAAAATAGCGCTTCAAAATTTAACTTTAAATTGGAAATAAAAAGTGAAGATATTAATGAAATTCAAAATGGATATGCTCTTCTAGAAAATGAAAAGTTTTATTATAAAACTGAAGAAAGAGAAGTAATATGTGATGGTATCAATGTTTGGACATATTTGCCTGAAGACAATGAGTGCTATATAGATTTATTGGAAGACTTAGACAATACTCTTAATCCAAGTGAAATTTTCACTTTATGGAAAGAAGGGTTTAAATTTAAATACATGAACAAAACAATAGTTAACAATCAAACGATTCATAAAATTAAATTGTTCCCCTCTGAACCTGATAAAAGCACATTTCATACCATTATTATGGATGTTAATGAATCCTTAAAATTAATTACTGAAGCTTCTGTCAAAACAAAAGATGGTGTAACTATAAACACTACAATTGGTAAGCTTACAAGTAACCCTAAAATAAATATTAAGCAATTTTCCTGGGATGCAAGTAGTCATCCAAATACAGACGAAATTGACAATCGTTAATTAAGAAGTTCTAGTGCATTATTTAAAGCAGCCTCTCCAGTCTTATCTCCTCCTAACATTTTAGCTAAAACTTGAATTCTATCGTCCTTAGATAAATAACTTATACTAGATTCCATTTCCCCTGCAATAACCTTTTTATTGACATTCAAATGGTGTTTAGCAATTGCTGCAACCTGAGGAAGATGGGTAATATTAATAACTTGAGAAGAAGTAGAAATTTCTTGCAACAAAGAACCTACTTCTGAAGCTACCTTACCACTAATTCCTGAATCAATTTCATCAAAAATAAGCGTAGATATTTTATTAAATGAAGAAGATATATATTTCATTGCTAGTGCAATTCTTGAAAGCTCACCACCAGACGAAAACTGATGTAAAGGTGAAAAATTAGGATTGTTATTTACCGAGATTAAGAGATATATTTGATCAGTACCATACTCTGTAATAGAACTATTTTCTATAAGTTCAATTTTAAAATTTGCATGACCCATAGAAAGGGTTTTCAATACTTTATTTATCTTTTTTTCTATAGTAGATATATTCAATGAGCGAAGTTTAAAAAGCTTGTTGCCAGTTTCAAGACACTGTTTTTTATTTGACTCTACTAAATTATTAACCTCCTTAAGTTCTAAATCCATTTCAGATAATTCAGATAACTCTTTTTTGAAAATATCTCTTTTTTGAATTAGGGATTTTAAATCTGCAACATTGAATTTCTTTAAAAGAAAATTAATTTGTCTCAACTGTTGGTCGAGTTCATGAAGATTTTTTTTATCTGCACTAAGATTAGAGAAATTTTGATTGATTTCATGAAAGACATCTTCCAATTCTATTTTAATTGAATCTATTCTATCAGAAATTGAGGTAAAGTCTTGTAAATTTGTTTTCAAGTCAATTGCTTGAGAATTCAAATCTCCAAATAAATCTCTAAGACCATTGTTTGAAGAATAGATATTATTTATTTTTTCTAAAATATCATTAATCTCATCTTGATTTGCTGCAATTTTGTAATCATTTTGAATTGCTTCCTCATCCCAGTTCTGGAAGTCATAATTGGACAATTCATCTAATTGAAACTTTAAAAAATCTTTTTTTTCATTTAAAACATCTACTTTTTCAACAATTATCTTTTGTCTTTCAAGAGATTTAGAATATTTTAAAAAAGCATTTTTATAGTTGATTAACGTAGTTTTATCATCTAAAAAACTATCTATAAAATCGTATTTGAAATTCAAAGAACCCATCTTATTAATAAGATGTTGTCCATTAATTTCTATAATATACTGACTTATAAGTTTTAGTTGATCTAATTTGACTGGTGAATCGTTAATAAATGATCTGGAGCTTCCATTTTTTCTAATTTCTCTTCTTATAATAAGATCTTCTTCAATATCTAAATCCATTTTAACAAGTTGTTCCAGAACTTGTTCATTTAAAGAAAAAATACCTTCTACAATACATTTTGAATTTGGGTCTTTAAGAATCTTATTGGTTGACCTAGATCCAATTAAAAGCTCTATTGCTCCAAAAATAATAGATTTACCAGCACCAGTTTCTCCAGTAATAACAGTAAACTCTTTTTTAAAGTCAATAACTGTCTTAGTAATTAACGCATAATTTGATATGGTTAATTTTTGAAGCACTTATTTAATTATTTGAATTTCAACACGTCTATTAGCAGCCCTTCCGGTTGGATTATCAGAACCATCTGCAGCTAAATTTTCAGCTAAAGGATGTACTTCTCCCATTCCAATAGTTTCAATTCTCTTAAAACTTATTCCTCTGTTAATCATATAGGTTTTAACAGATTCTGACCTTAATACAGAAAGTATTTGATTGTATTTCATCGAACCAGTATTATCGGTATGTCCTATTGAATTTACCCTCCATGTAGGATTACTTTTTAAATCTTCTATTAATTTATCAAGTTTTGATTTTTCACTATTGGATAAATCCGAACTTTCTGATTTAAAGTTAATATTGTCGTAAAATAAAATATGTTCCTCTGCTTTCTCTTCCTTAGAATCAGATTCTTTAGCACCAATATCTTCTTGGGTTACAGAATTAGAATTATCAGCAATGATTGGTTGGTTGGAAGTAGGTAAAGTGTCTTTTACCAACTCTGTTTTTTTACTGGTTTTCTCTGAAGATTCTAATGATTTAGAATTAGCGTCATTAGAAAGATTTGACGAAACAACAGGTGAAGCTTTTAAAACGTTATTAATTACCATTGGCTGTTTTTCAATAGTTATTTTTTCTTCAATTTCAATAACAGCATTGGAAACAACAACTTCATCTTCTGCAATTTCTATAGACTTAGAGTAAGAAAAAATTCCTTTTTGATTTTCTGAAACATTAATAGAATCGTAAATAGTAAGTGTATCTATATCAAATTTTATATTGTAAAAATTTCCTGACTCAAATACAAAAACAAATTTTCCTGAAGACTTGTTAATTTGAAATTCTTTATAAACTGGATAATATTTGTCATTTTGAACTGAAACTTCAATATTCTTGATTGGTTTTCCATTTTGGTTAGTAACCTTGCCTTTATAAACAGCTAAACTTGATTCTTCTTGGTTAGGTAAAATCATTTCATAGATATCGGATTTTCCTTTTCCGCCATTTCTAACAGATGAAAAGTAAGCTCTATTACCTGTAACAGTTGGAACAAAAGAAAGATCGTCGTTCACAGTATTAATTGGGTAACCCATATTTTTAGGAGAAGACCAATTTAATTCTTTATCTAATTCCGATTTAAAAATATCAAGACCTCCAATTGAAGAATGCCCCTTTGAAGAAAAATACAAAGTTTTACCATCTGAGTGAAAATATGGGGATTCTTCATCATATTCGGTATTAATCGGTTCGCCCAGATTTTGTGGTGAAGACCAAGAACCATTGTCTAATTTCTTTATCATCCATAAATCTTTTCCTCCTAAGCCTCCATCTCTGTCGCTAACAAAAAAGACCATGTTTTTATTTAAATCCATGTTGGCAGATGTTTCTAAGTAACTTGTATTGACTTTATTTTGAAATATTTGTGGATCAGTCCAAACGTTTCCATTTTTATAGGATTCAAAAATTCCTCTTCCCAATGGACCAATATTATTGTCATTATTTACCATCGAAGAAAGTAAATATTGACCATCTGCTGAAAGATACAAAGCTGAAGTACTCTTTTTAGTGTTTATCGGACTAGGCATTAGCTTTGCTTGTGTCCAATTATTACCTACTTTTTCGGAAAAATAAATGTGCTCATAGAAATCTCCCTGATCGTCTTTGTTATCTGTTAATCCATCTGGTTTCTTTGCGGTAAAAAACATAGTATTTTCTTGAGCGTTTAATAAAGGCTTATATTCTGAAAACTCAGAATTGACAGTCTCAAGAGGATAAATTTTAACATCTACAGGGTTTTGGACTAATTTTAATGCATTTTTTGACCTTCTGATTTTCCTAGCATTAGACCTCACAGCATCTTCATTGTACTCTGATAAAAAGTTGCCATAAAATTCATATTTTTCTATAGCTTTTTCAAATTCATAGTTCATATGGTAGGCATTGCCTAACAATTCTATAGCATCTATTGGGGCATTTTTCTCCCTAGGATTTGCAATTTTATAGGCTACAGTCAAGCTTTCTAAGGCTTTTTCATAATATGGAATAGCTTCTTTTTCTCGATTTGGTAAATTCATTAGACAATTTCCTATAAAAAAATGAGTATTACAGTTTTCAGGATCTAATTCTTTCATTTCAAGAAGAATGTCTAATGCAGCAGAATAATCATAGACTTCTAGATAATGTAAAGATTTAAAATATAAACTTTTAAACGACTGTGCACCAACATTTAAAGAAGTGATAATGGTAACTAAAAGAAGAATTAATTTATTTTTCATGGATAAATTTTATTAATTTATTATTTAAAAAATCAGGACAATTTACGGGTTTTTTTGTTTGCTTATCTACAAACACCAAAGTAGTACTTCCAAAATTGAGTAAATCACCATTTGTATTATGTATTTCGTATTTAAATTTTATTTTAAAATTGGTTAACTCATTTATTGTACATTTCACCGACAATTCTTCATCATAAAAAGCTGGTAATATATACTTTATGTTAAAGTCAGAAACAGGTAACAAGTATCCTTGAGCTTCTAAGTTTTTATAACTAATTCCCAAAGATCTCAAAGCTTCAACTCTTGCTACTTCGTAATATTGAGCATAATTTCCATAATAACAATATCCCATTTGATCAGTTTCCGCATATCTTACTCTAACCTTAGTTGTTGATTGGAACATATTATTTATTTTAGGGACGTGTTAAAACGTTATTATAAATTTTCAATCTTAATTTCAGCTTATTTTATACTGATTTTATCTTGTCAAAGTTACAAAATAGTAGATGTAAATTCTTCCATAATTGATATTGAAAAAAATATTTCAGAGGAAGAATTTGAAGAAATCGAACTTTCAAAATATAGAGATTCTATTTCAAAAGAAATGGATCAGGTAATTAACTCTAGTTCAATTGCTATGGAAGTTGGATGTCCAGAGGGACTTTTAGGAAATTTCATTTCTGATTTAGCTATACTTTATATAAGAAAAAACTTTCCTGAAAACGAATTTAATCCTGACTTTTGTATTTTAAATAATGGAGGGTTCAGAAGTACTTTAAATGAGGGTACAATTACAATAGGCGATATTTTTCAAATAATGCCATTTGACAACCATCTATTGATTTTAGAAATAAAAGGAGAAGAAATGAATGATTTAATAAAATATATTAAAGATAAATCCACTACCAATATTTCTAGAAAATCTGGTGTTCCATTAAGTGGAATAAGACTGAAAATAAGTGGTGATAAAGTCACTCGTTGTATGATTAGCAATAAAATGTACGACCCTTTAAAAACCTATAAGATTTTAACTACCAATTATTTAGCTAGTGGTGGGGATGACATGTTTTTTTTAAAGAACTGTAAAACTTTACTTAACACCAAACTTTTGCTAAGGGATGTAATAATTAGATATATTGAAGAATTAGGTAAGAATAATATAAAAATAAATGCTCAATTTGATGGTAGAGTCCAAGTTTTCCAATAGAAGAATTTTTGTAAAAAAAATTGTTTTAGCAAGCATCTCCATACCATTGCTAAATAGCTTTAGCTTTTTAAATAAAAAAACTGGGAGCAGAAAAATCACTATTTTACATACCAATGACATGCATAGTCATATAGATTCCTTCCCTGTAAATCATTCTAAATACCCAGGAATGGGAGGAATGAGAAGAGTAGCTAGTCTTGTTAAAAAAATTAGAAACGAAGAAAAAAATGTTATTTTAATAGATGCTGGAGATGTATTTCAAGGAACTCCTTATTTTAATAGATACAAAGGAAGTTTGGAGTTGAAGATTATGAGCAGTATGGGATATATCGCATCTACCATGGGAAACCACGATTTTGACAATGGGATAAATGGTTTCAAAGAAGTATTACACCATGCTAATTTTCCTTTTATATGCTCCAACTATGAATTTTCTGATACCGAAATGTCAGAAAAAACTAGAAAATATTTAGTGAAGGAAGTGGATGGAATAAAAATCGGTTTATTTGGACTTGGTATTGAGCTGGAAGGATTAGTTGGTAAAGATTACTATGGAGAGACAAAATATCTAGATCCTTTAGAGACAAGTAACTATTGGGCTAATTATCTTAAAAATAAAGAAAAATGTGACCTAGTAATTTGTATTAGTCATTTAGGGCATGAGTATGAAGGCGATAAGATTTCAGATTTAAAATTAGCAAGACTTTCAAAAAATATTGATGTTATTATTGGCGGTCACACACATACTTTTTTAGAAAAACCCAAGTTGATAAAAAATACAGAAAATAAAAATGTAATTGTCAATCAAGCTGGCTGGGGGGCGCTTGCTCTAGGAAGAATTGATTTAGAATTTTCAAAAAAAAATGGAAAATTAAATTCTTTATCTGTTAACGATATTTCTAAAAAAAACTATGCCAAAATCTGATTTTTTTACAGAATAAAATATTTTTAAAAAACAATAGCAAATAAGTTTTTTTTTTAACTTTTTTATTAAATATTTGTTTGTAGTTTAAGCGTTCAGTAAAATTTTCAATAGTTACCTCAATTGTCATTTTTACAGCTACTTTTTTTTAACAAAATAAATTTTAATAAATGAGTAAATCTTTTGAATCAACTTGGAATAATTGTCTAACAGTCATTAAAGACAATGTCTCAATTCAAGCATTTAAAACATGGTTCGAACCAATAAAACCTATAAAACTTAAAAGCAATGTTTTAACTATCCAAGTTCCTTCCCAGTTTTTTTACGAATGGCTTGAGGAACACTATGTTGATTTATTAAAAAAGACTATAAGAAAAGAAATTGGTGCTGAAGCCAAATTGGAGTATAGCATTGTAATGGAAAACAACAGTGGCAATAAAAATCCATACACTATTAAAATTCCTACTACCGACAATAGCATTCTTAAAAATCCACAAGTTAGCATGCCTGTAGATATTGGCAATAAAACTATTAGAAACCCATTTGTTATCCCTGGACTTAGAAAAGTTAACGTTGACTCTAACTTAAACCCTAACTATTCATTTGAAAATTTTATTGAAGGAGATTGCAACAGACTTGCTAGGTCAGCTGGTTTTGCAGTTGCTGAGAAGCCTGGAGGAACAGCTTTTAACCCACTTTTAATTTACGGTGGTGTTGGCCTAGGAAAAACACATTTGGGGCACTCTATTGGGATAGCAATCAAAGATAGACATCCAAACAAAACTGTACTTTACGTATCGTCAGAAAAATTCACTCATCAGTTTATTGACTCAGTAAAAAATAATTCAACCAATGACTTTATTCATTTTTATCAAATGATTGATGTTTTAATTATTGATGATGTTCAATTTTTTGCTGGAAAAGAAAAAACACAAGATGTATTTTTCCATATTTTCAATCATCTCCACCAAACAGGAAAACAATTGGTTTTAACCTCAGACAAAGCACCTGTTGAAATGCAAGGAATGGAACAAAGACTTCTATCTAGATTTAAATGGGGACTTTCTGCAGACTTACAAATGGCAGATCTTGAAACAAGAATTGCTATACTGAATAAAAAAATGTACGCTGATGGAATTGAGTTACCATCTGAAGTTGTTGAATATTTAGCCTACAGTATCTCCAACAACATAAGAGAACTTGAAGGTGCTTTAATTTCTTTAATCGCTCAATCTTCTCTTAATAAAAAGTCCATAACACTAGATTTGGCGAAACAAATGATAGACAAGTTTGTTAAAAATACTGCTAGAGAAGTT
>Ga0228642_1000538_pt1 | contig 14930 bp, 16 predicted proteins | sample 53DmetaG_FD_190071 | JGI IMG/M metagenome (GOLD analysis project Ga0228642, IMG submission 190071) | Seawater microbial communities from Monterey Bay, California, United States - 53D | ecosystem: Environmental > Aquatic > Marine > Coastal | place: USA: California | collected 2016-09-29
TCTGCTTCTGCCTTAGCTTCTGCTTTTTCCTTAGCTTCTGCTTCTGCCTTAGCTTCTGCTTTTTCCTTAGCTTCTGCTTCTGCCTTAGCTTCTGCTTCTGCCTTAGCTTCTGCTTTTTCCTTAGCTTCTGCTTCTGCCTTAGCTTCTGCTTTTGCATTATCCACTTCTTCTGATGAAACATCGTCTTCTGATGAAACATCGTCTTCTGTTGAAACATCCTCTACATCTTCTTTTGATTGTTCTTCAAAATCCTTTTTAAATTTATCAAATAATTCTTCAAATTCTTTTTTGAAACCATTATTTTTTAAAAATTTTTTATTTATATCATTAGATTTAAAATCCTTAATTTTTTTTTTAAAATTTTTAAAATCATCTTTTACACAATATTTTCTAATAGTAATTATATCTGTTTTATTTTTTTTTAAATATTTAATTACTTCTAAAAAATTAATATTATTCTCCATAATAATTATATTAATAATTATTTCTATAAGTCATTTTACTATTATAATTTAAATTACAAATTTAAAATTACTTCTATCGTCAAAACCTTTTATTTGTGTCCTTTTTTTTAAATGATTATAGTATTTTTCTGATAATTTATAATGTTTAATTTTAATATCTTTTAATACATTTAATCTAACTTTCATAATCATCGCTACTTGCCAAATTCGTTTATGAGTATATTTTTTATTTTTATATAATTTTTCTAATTTTTTTATTGTATATTTAACATCATCTAAGGTTTTATATTTTATTGATATAGTATCATTAGGATTTTTATCAATGTATACATCATATGATTTTTTAGGATTATTAGGATTAAAAAAAAATGCTTTTTTATTACTTTTTCTCTTTGATTTCTTTTTCCCACCAATCATTTATACTATTATATTTTAATAAAGTATATTTAAAATTAATATACTTAAGTAATTTATGTTAAATAATATTATTCAAACATTAAAAACAAATAATCATATTATAAAAAATAATATGTCTAAATTTAAAAATATTTTAAATAATCCTATAAATTGGTATAAATATGTACAAATTAATAATAACAAAAACTGAATGTATCGGACATATTATTTTTATATTAGTTCTACAATTAAAATATTCGACTAAACTATAGTCATATTTAAAATTATAAATTTTATTACACTCATTAATAAATTCCTCTTGTGTTTTAACTTGAGGACAACAAATACAACCATGTCCATTTAAATGATGTTTTGGTATTTGTTCAAAAATTGAATGATAAGGACAAATTATTTTTACATAACCTACTAAACTATAATCATATTTATCCCCATGTATTTTAATAGCTTCTTTTATAAATCTTATGTAGTTTTTGATTGTTTTTTTACTTTCTATAATACCACATTTAGTACAGCCTTTTTTTTGTAAATGTTCATTTGGACTTTGAGAAAATTTTCCATGTAATTTACAAATAATATTGATTAAAGTTTTTTAATTTTTATAATTAACTAAACTATAATCATATTTTTCTCCATGAACTTTTATAGCCTCTTTTATAAATTGTTCTGTAGTTTTTTTTGGACATATATCTAAATTATTTAATATAAATCAATTTTAAATAATTTATTATATATGAAAATAAATTTAATATAAATATAATAACAACTCTAAAATCATTTAAAATTGATTTATTTATTATTATATAAATAGAATGACTAAATCTTTATTTATAGTGGAGTCACCTGGAAAAGTTTCAAAAATTCAAAAGTTTTTAGGAGACAATGTAATTGTAGCTGCATCTATTGGTCATGTGTGTGACCTTGAAAAATCAAAAGAAAATCCTCTTGGTGTTGATGTAGATAATAATTTTAAACCAACATATAAAATTAGTGATGATAAAAAAAAAGTTGTTACAGATTTAAAAAATAAACTAAAAAAATGTCCTGGTGGGATTATTATGGCTTCAGATGCAGATAGAGAAGGTCATGCTATAGCACATCATGTAAATAGAATTATAAATGGTGGAAAAACTAATAATTTAAAAAGAATTGTTTATGTTGAAATTACTAAAAAAGCTATTTTACATGCAATAGAAAATCCAATAGAAATAGATGTAAATCAATTTAATTCTCAACAAGCAAGAAGAATTGTAGATAGATTAGTTGGATTTAAGATAACACCTACATTATGGAAATATGTTCAGGCTAATTATCAGAAAGGTTCCTCACTCTCGGCGGGTAGAGTCCAATCTTGTGTATTAAAATTAGTTATAGATAGGGAAAAAGAAATTGAAGATTTTGAAAATTCTATGTATTATAATTTAAAAGGAAATTTAAAGTATGTAGAAGATATTATTCCAGTAAAATCATCTAAAAAATTTGATAATAAAGAAGAAATTATTAAAATATTTGATTTAACAAAAACTGAAAAATTTATAGTAAAAGATATTAAAGAAAAAGAAAAAAAACAAAATCCTTCAGCACCATTCATCACCAGTTCTCTACAAATTGAAGCTAATTCTAAATTAGGAATGGGAAGTCAAATGACTATGTCAATTTGTCAAAGTTTATATGAGAAAGGACATATTACATATCATAGAACAGATAGTAAAGCATTATCAGATGAAGCTCTTAATCAAATCAAAGAATTTATATTAGAAAATTATTCTGAAGAGTATTATACATTCCGTACCTATGATGGAAAAAAGAAAACTAAAAGTAAAAAAAAAGATGATAAAAAACCCGAGGCACAAGAAGCACACGAAGCCATCAGACCGGTTTATATAGTCAATACTCCTGATGAATTAGATATATCACATGATGAAAGGAGAGTATATAGTTTAATTTGGAAACGTACAGTTTCCGGTCAGATGAGTAGTTGCATAAAAGATGCATTAACAATAACAATTAGACTTAAAAAAAATGATTTTAATTCAGAATATGAAAAAATCAAATTTGATGGTTTTATGATATTATTTAATGTAGATATGGAAGCAAAAAATGAATCATTATTGAAATTAAAAGTTGATGATGAATTAGATTTTATAGATTTTAATGCTGAACAAAAACTTACTACACCACCTACAAGATTTAACGACGGAACTTTGGTTAAAATTCTGGAAGACAAAGGAATAGGAAGGCCCAGTACATATACTTCATCTGTGAACTCAGTTCTAGGTAAAGATTATTGTGAAAGAAGAGATACAGAAGGTGTAGAAACAAAATTAGAAGTATTAACTTATAATAATAATGATGAATTAAATGAAACAATAAATACAATTCAATATGGAGCTGATAAAAATAAGATTGTTCCAACAGTTATTGGTAAAACAGTAAATACATTTTTAGTAGATAATTTTGATGATATAATTAATTATAATTTTACAGCAAATTTAGAACAACAATTAGATATAATAGCACAAGGTCAAAAAGATTGGGTAGATGTAGTTCGTGAAGTATATACTTTATTAATAACAGATATAAATAAAATTAGTATTAATCCAATTAAAAAATCATATAATAATAATGTGATAGGATTACATCCAGATACAAATCAAGAAATATCAACATATTTAGGAAAATTTGGATTATGTTTAAAATTAGCAGCGGATGATAATCAAAAAAAAGATAGATTTGTATCATTAAAGAATTTTAAAAGTGTTGAAGATGTAACATTAGAAATAGCATTAGATTTACTAAAATATCCAAAATTAATTGGAGAACATAATGGAAATGAGATTATGTTAAATTTAGGTCCATACGGTACTTATTTAAAATGTGATGGAAAAAATGTTACAATTCCTAAAGATTTAAACAATGATGATATAACATTAGAAAAAGCTATTGAATTAATTGATGTTAAAAAAGAAGTAAAAAGTAACGTCATTAAGAAAATAAAAAAATATACTATTATGAAAGGACAATTTGGTCCATACATTAATTATAATAATAAAAATTATTCAATATATTTAGATAAAAAAATGAGTGAAGAAGATAAAGATAAATATCTAGAAGATATAGATGAAAAAGAAATTAAAAAATTTATGGAAGAAGCAAAAACAAAAAAGAAAAAACCTTATACTAAAAAAAATAAAACTGAGGATAAATAGTTTTCAGTTTGATTTACTCAATATATTCTTTTAATAATTTAACAATTTCATTATTATTTATCTTAATAGCAATATGTAGTGGTGTTTCTCTATAATTATTTTGAATATTTAAATCTGCATTTTGAGCAACTAAATAATGAATTAATATTTTAGCGAGTACTAATTTTGCTTGAACAGTTGATTGAACAGCATAATGTAGTGGTGTGTCTCCATAATTATTTTGAATATTTAAATCTGCATTTTGAGCAACTAAATAATGAATTAATATTTTAGCGAATATTAATTTTGCTTGAACAGCATAATGTAGTGGTGTGTTTCCATGTTTATTTTGAATATTTAAATCAGCACCATTTTCAATTAATAATTTAAATAATACTATATTATTACTAAATACAGTATTATTTAGTGGTGTATCTCCATCATTATCTTCATAATTTATATAATCATTCATAAGTTTCATAACATCCATTAGTGTGATTCCTTCATATGGTGTTTTTCTATATTTTTCGAACAACTTAATATAAGGTGGAAAACTTGTAGATTTTAGATTATCAAATTTTTTATCAGACATAGTTTGTAATTTGCTTAACTTATATAATATAGAAAAATTATCTCCTTTTTGTATTAAAGACATATCTGTATTACAATAATCATTTACACTTTTATCAGATTTACACAAATTTATGAATTTAATATTAAAAATGTTTAGAATTTCTTTAAGATTAAGTACTATTTCTTCCATTTCCACATTATTAGAAACATTAAATAATTGATGATAAAGTTGTTCTTTAATTTCTTTAACAATATGATTAAAAAATATTGGCATAAATGCGCTTTGATATTGATTAGGTTGCATACTCATCATATCCCTCATTATAGTATTAGTAGTATTGCAATTATTGCCTTTCATTCCACCTTTTTGATTTTTTGGTTGTAATTGTTGTAATTTTTGATATTTCAATTTGTATTTCAAATATTTATTTTTATAATTTGTTGTTTCTACCATTTGTTTATATTATTATAAAATAAAAAAATATTAAATTGTTTAAGAAGCACCATATTGTTGTAATAATTCGACAATTTCAGTATTATTTTTTTTTTGAATATAAATATCTAGTGGTGTCCATCCATCTTGATTTTTGCCTTTTTTTTAGCGGCTTTCAAACAGAAAGTATGACATTTAATCAAATCATTTCCACTGTAAAAACACTCGTTATCAGTACATCCGTGCATTACTGTATCACAAAGGTAACAATATGTTTTACCACAACATACTACTACATATTTATCATCTTCTATATTAGTTCCATTACATGATTTATGATGAATACCTAGTTTATCAAAATTATAATTATCTTCTTCATTTAATGTATCTTTAAACCAATGATTAGGAATATTATGTAATTTTTGAAGTTTTTTTGTTCTTCCAATAGAGTTCTCCATTTTAATTATTATATATATTAAAATCAATTTTATGTATTGCATATATTAAATAATTTACCTGTAATTTATTATAACAATACCATAATAATATTATTAATTACTATGTAATTTATAAGAATTAATTAAATAAGATTTTTTTGAAGAATTTCTTGATTTAAGTAATTTTAAATCTTTTTTAATATTAATTTTTATCCATAATTCTTCTAATTCCGCATATTGTTTATATAAATCATTTGTTGTAAGCATTATATAAAAATTAATATAAAAAAAATCAATTATAGTTATTTATTATTTATTGTTGTGCACAATTACCAACTTGTTCTTGTTCTCCTCTATTGTAATTATTACTATCAAAAGAAGATAAATGTGTTTGTATTAAATCATTAGTTACATTAATTGAATTAAATCTTGATTTTGGTAATACTTTTTCTAATAATTCTTGATTTTCAATTCTATTAGGAAATTCAATATCAAATTTAATTATTAAATCTCCATCATTAGAATTTTGTGACGGCATACCTTGATATTTTATAACTTTTACTTCATTTGGTTTAATAATAGAATCTGATGTAACTAATAATTTTCTATTATCCAGATGGTCAATTATAAATTCAAAACCACATAATGAATCAATTAAATTAATTTTTTTTTCAATTATTAAATGTTTATCTGATACATTAAATATTGGATGGTCTTCTTGTTGAATTATAAATATAATATCAGATGGTAATGAACCATCAACTGATGTATCACCCATATTTTTAATAACTATTGTATCACCGTGTTTCATACCTTTTTTAATATTTAATTCGCAAGTTTTAGTTTCATTTTTTATTATATTTTTTGGTGCTATTTTACCAGAACCATTACAATTGTGACACGCTTGTTGTATTTGTTGAACCATAGGACCCATTTGTCTAACTTGAATTACAACACCCTTACCATCACATACAGAACAAGTCTTTATTAAATGTTTTTTATCATCGTCTATTACTTTACGTGTTATATTTAATTTAATTATTTTTCCATTATATAAATCTTCTAATTTAACACCAATTGGTTTTTTAATTGGTTTATTTTTTCTTTGTTGATTATTATTAGAAAAATTGTTACTAAAATTAAATGAAAATCCCGAATTTCCAAACATTTCTCCAAAAATATCCATAGGATTAATATTAGGTCCATCATTACAATTTTTTAAACCTTCTTCTCCATGTTGATCATAAATTTGTTTTTTATTACTATCTGATAAGATACTATATGCATGATTAATTTTTTTAAACTGTTTTTCTGCTTCTTCTTTATTACCTTGATTTCTATCAGGATGCCATTTCATTGCGGTTTTTTTATATGCTTTTTTAATTTCATCCTGTGAAGAATTATGATTTATATTTCCACCAAGTATTTTATAATATTCTCTCATTATAATAAACTTATTAAGGTAATTTTAAATAGTTATATTTATTAATATTTATTAATATAAAAAAAATATATAAATATTATTAATATATTAAATTATTGTTTTTTTTTATTTAACTTTAATTCTTTTCTTCCCCAGTTTGGACCATGTCTATGTTTCATGCGACTTAATTCTCTTTTTGATTTTTTAACACATCTTTCAGGAACTACAGTTCCATCTTTTTTTTTTTAGGTTTTGTTAATTTACATTGTTCACCTTTAGTTCCCATTATACCACAAATAGTTTCACTAGTATTACTACATTGTTTTTTAGTTTTTATAGGATGATGATGTGCGAATTGAGTAGTTTTTCTTGCTCTGCTTGAGAACCCTTTTTGATTACCTTTAGGAGTTCTACTCCTTTTTTTAGTAAATCTTGCCTTTGATGTTCTTATAGCGTTTGATTTTCTTTTTGTTGATCTTGCTTTTGATTTTCTTTTTGTTGATTTTCCTTTTGGTGATTTTCTTTTTGGTGCTGATTTTCTTGATTTTCTTTTTCGTGATTTTCCTCTTGTTAATTTTCCTTTTCGTGATTTTCCTTTTGTTGATTTTCCTTTTCGTGATTTTCCTTTTGTTGATTTTCCTTTTCGTGATTTTCTTCTTGCATCACCACTACGTTTATGTGCATGTCTATGTTTTCCTTTAGAGCTACGTTTGTGAGGTTTTCTTGTTTTTGTATTGCCACCTAATTTAAACATTTATATTATTATATAAGAAAAAAAATATAAATTGATATTAAAAATATTTAATTACTATTGTATTCTATCCAAAAATTAATTATTTTATTTTTTAATTCTTCTGGTATAAAATCAAAATTAATTAATTTTTCATTTAATAAATATTTTTCTAAAATTTGTTTATCAGAATCAAATTTTTTATTTAATAATTCTTTATTTTCAATATATTTTAACGCAGTTTTTATACCACATTTATTATGTATAGGTAATATATTATCCGATTTATCACCCATAATTATTTTTGTATATAAATCTTTTTCTCTTGTACCTAAACTTTTATCTTTTAAATTTTTACATGAATAATTATATAAATGTACATTATTATTATAATTTAATTGTAAGTAATCATTATCATTTGTAATTATATATATGTTTTCATAATTATTATTATCAATTAAATATTTAGTAATTACACCAATTATATCATCTGCTTCTAATTTTTCTAATTTTATAAAATTATAGTTATTAATTATATTACTGTAAAAATATTCGAAGTAAAATTTAATATCATTATTTTTAATTCTATGTGATTTATAATTATTATGTAAATTATTTCTCCAAATATCTTTCCTTGCGCAATCACAAATAAAGTAAATTTTTGGATTATTAATTTTTAGTTTTTTAATTATTTCTTTTAATTTAGAATCAAAATCAGCAAATTTAATAATAAAATCTTCATTATATTTTAAATATTCATTTTCAGTTAGTACACCTTTAGCTAGTGGAACTTGGTTTTGTAATTTTTGAAATTCAAAGAATTTTTTTAAACCGTAATATCTGAAAAATATAAAATTTGATGTATCTATAAATAAATAATTAGTCATTATTAATAATTATAATAAATAAATCAATTTTATATTTATAAAATATACTTTTATAAAAAAAAATTTTTAATTATTAAAATATATGAAATTATTAAAAATCTGAATATTCTTCACGAGTATAACCAGAAATATTATTATTTTCTAATTCATTAATTGTAACTGCTGAGTAACAACCATTTTCTTCAATTTCTTGAGTTTCATTATTTTCATTATTAAAAAGATTTTCTCGAAATTCTTTTTCTTCCAATTCTGCTAAATCACTATTTTCTTCTGCTAAATAAATACCTTCTTCCGCGTTCCTAATATCTTCTTCTGCGTTCCTAATATTTTCTTCTGCGTTCATAATATCTTCTTCTGCGTTCATAATATCTTCTTCTGCGTTATTAATATCCTCTTCTGCTAAATAAATATCTTCTTCTACGTTCCTAATATCTTCTTCTTCTAAATCAATATCTTCTGCTAAATCAATATCTTCTTCTAAATCAATATCTTCTGCTAAATCAATATCTTCTTCTAAATCAATATCTTCTGCTAAATCAATATCTTCTTCTAAATCAATATCTTCTGCTAAATCAATATCTTCTTCTAAATTAATATCTTCTTCTGGTAAATAAATATCCTCTTGTGCGTTCTCAATAGAATTTTGTGTTTCTTCTAAACTTTCAATTTGATCATTTACTAAATTTAATAATTTAACATTATTTAAAGTTTGTAAAGTAATAAATAATCCAACACCTAATAAAATTGCCATCATAGGTTCAATGGAAGCAGAATAAAATATTAAAACTAAAACTAAAATTTTTACAACAGTATTATCAAATACCGCTAATATTTCAACAGGTAATTTAGGAGCAACTAAACAACTATATAATATTATTAATAATTTAACTACTCCTAAAATGTATGGATTAGTCAAGTGTTCCTCTAACATATTTTGTAAACTTATTATTAATTGCATTTATATTATATATTATATAAACATTTTTTTTAGTAATTAAAATTAATTAAGTATTTATTTTATTTCATTTGGAATTTCCTGAATTATATATTTATATGGATTATATAAAATTTACATATTTTAATTACACCTTTATTAATAGAATTTACATATTTTTAATTATACCTTTACCAATATAATTTAGGTCATAATTATTATTAACAGATTCAATATAATTAAATAAACATTAAAATCCAAAACTATAAAAAGTGAAATATTTATTGATTAATAATATATTATATTATTATTATTATCTTTACCTAATGTAATTTTGAACCTATTCAAATTATATTGTTTTTTCACGTACTTTATACAAATTTAAATAAGTCAATATATTTTATCTAATTCCTTTTTATTTATTATATTTTTTTCTATAATGTCCTCATATGAAGTTGTTTCATCTTTATTAGATTTATGCGTGGGTATTACTATATTATATATTTTTATGATTTTCTACTAAATTATCTGATAAAATATTTCCTCAAAATGTTCTACATCATTTACTATAATTATAACAAATACTTACTTTATTTGTACCAGTTAAATAATTTCTAATAGTAAATTCAATTGGAATTACATCAATTTTTTTAATTATTAATACATTATTATATTATTACTAATTATACTATTATTAATTATACGTTTAGTTTTTCAAATCAATACTTTGTAAATAATATTTATAAAGTACCTTTATTCTTTATTTCACATAATATTTTATTAAATGATGACTGTTCTATCACTTATAATAATTGATATTTTATTATTATCTATTATTTAGTATTATAACTTTACTTATTTTAAATATATATATATATATATATATATATTTATATTAATTATTATGAAAACTAAATAATTATTTATATATGATTGTTTATTATAAGTATTGAAAATAATTATTTTATTTTATAACAAATATTTTATTAAATATTAACAAATAAAATAGATTTGAAATTATATAGGACATAAATAGTACTTTATAATCTTCAAATTTACCTAATATGTATGTTCCACAAATTGTAAATAATATCAGTAATAAGTTTTTTATTAATAAAATATAATCCTTATTAATATTTACTTTAACTTTTAAAGGAAAAATTTTTTTCATTATTATAATTGTAATATAATATTAATAAACTTTTTACATAATAAAAAACTATTAAAATTGATTTTTAAATTTATTAATATTTAATATGTTTAATAAAAAAATAATTATAAAAAAAATTAATAAGTATTTATTAACAATACATTTAATTCTTGGTGGTAAAAATAATTTACCTATCTTACCGTTTGATATACAACAATATATTATATCTTATTTAATACCAAAAATACACACCTATGTAAATTATAAACATAAAATTAATAATATTCATTATGATAAGGAAGATGTTACTTCATCAATTAAATATTATTTAGATAAAAATTATTATCTTAAAAATGAGCAAAAATTTTTAAATATAATAGATTTAATAAATTATTTGATTAGTAATAGTAAATTTATTTTTGATAATAAAAAATTTTATGATACTGTAAAAAGGAGATTATTATATATTAGAGCTGAATTAAAAAGCAAATATGGAATAAAAAAAAAAATAAATTATGATTTATATAATAAATTAAATGAAGCATTATCAATAATTTTTCTAATAAATACAAATTTATGTATTAAAGATAGATGTTGTATTTACCGAAGTAAATTATCAATTAACTATGGTTTATGTCATGTACATCTAAATCAAAAATTCCAAATTTAAAGATTATAATTATATATATATATATTATATTATATTAACTAATATTTATAATAGTATCCATAATACCTTTTTTACTTATAAAAATATTAAGTATATTGATGAAATAGTTTGATAAATAAAACAATTATATCTTTTAGTTTTTTTGAAAGTCCTAATTATATTTTATATTTAAAAGATGATAATAAAACTTATTATAAGTATAAATAAAGTGTAATAATTTATCCAAATTATTTATTAAAAAATAAAAAAAAACTTAGTAAGAATTTATTTACAAATATAAAAATCAAATCTATTTCTTGGTATTCCATTGACCAATATAATAAATATTATTTTATGGAAGATTATGATAATAATTCATATAAATTATATAGTAATAAACTACAAAAAATAACTTAGAAATTATTTAATGTATTAAATAATGTTTTTTGGGATATTCCTCCATTACATATTTCCGATAAATAAAATTCTAAATTTGTATTATTATTTTCTTCTATAATCCATTTTTCTTCATTACTTCTAATTTCTAATAATTTCCATATACTATTTTCTTTTTTTGCTATTGTTAATAATTCATAATTACAATGTAAATTACTAACACAATTTAAATCATTAACATTATAATCATATATATTACTTTCCTCCAAAGAAAAAGATTTATTATATGCTTTAATTATAAAATCATCATGTTCGTTACAGTAAAATATTCTCATATAATTTTCCATATACATATATATATATTAAATTGTTTTTAAATTCTTTTACATTATTAAAATAAATAAACACTAGATAATGGTTTCTCATCACAAGTAATTAATTATTATAAACCACCTGCCGATATAGTTTTGTATAAACCTATATCTAATATAGCCAATGATATGGGTTATGATTTAGAAGATTTTATGATTCTTAATAATAAACAACGAGAATTATATTATAGAGATTTTATAATTAAGAAAATGAGACATTTAATAAATTTTAATGACTTATCATTAAAAAAAAACTATTAATTCATCTGGATGGTTACCATTTAATACTAATTTTACACTTTTAGATGATAATGGTACTGTAATGTACACTGATCCTGATGGTTATACTCATATAGAAGATGCAACTTTATAATAAATATCATTTTTTTTTATTTTTATTTTTTTTTCAAGATAATAATTTTGTTGTTTATTATAAATAAATTTTATAAAATAAAATATACAAAATACAAATGGATATGTAAAATAAGGATTATACCATTGAAATAATTGTGATTTTAAATATTCAAATCCACTATTATTATAAACAACACTATAATAGAAACTTCTTAAAGGACCAAATAAACCTTCAGTTAATAAAATTAAATAGTTCGTTTTTATTTCATTATTAGAATTTTTACGATATACAGTATTACCTAAATTTATAAATGAATAAACGTAAATAAAACTTGATAAAATAAAAGGTATAATAAATTGCATTAATATATTAATATATTAATATATTTTATATAATATATAATATATGATTAATTATAAACAAAAATATCTAAAATACAAATTAAAATATAAAAAATTAAAAGGTGGTATGAATGTTTCTATAACATTAGAACAAGAACCTCAACACAATATTGAAAAAAGTATTATTGAACTTAGATCTAGAGCTGAATCTCCTAATCTCAATTTATATATAGATAATTTAATAAATGGTGGATTATATTGGTTAGACAGTCATAGTTCAGTTATTGATAGTGTATTTAAAACATCTATTAATATTATATATATCCAGAAATTAGGTGTATGTAGTGAGGATGAAAAACCTAAAGAAGTATTTGAAGAATTAAAATACAATGTTATAAATATTAATAATCATGATGAATATTACGGACCAGATGGTGGTAAAAAAAAAATAGGTGATAAAGTAACAAATGAAGGTATTCAATTAAGATTTAATTTACCAAATACTTTAATTAATGATCATATAATAAGTATTGGAGGTTATGCTCAACATGATAATCCTGAATCAGGTTACGGTGTTTCAGGTTTATTTCCTATAACTTCTGTTATTAAGCTTAACCAGGTTACATGGGAATATGAAAGTAAGGAATTTGGACCACCAAGTAATTTACAAAAATTAGCACAAGATATGAATAATATTGGTAATATATTTGAAAATAATATAATAACAGATTATGAAGAATATGGTGGTAATTTTAAATTATCTAACTTATGTAGAATGCTTGAACAACAGGAATTTAGAGGAACAATATTTATAGGTTCTTGTAGAGATTATAATATGGAAATTACAGATGAAGCTACTAAAAATTTAATGAGACAAATATCTTCAAAAGCAAATTATAATTTAAATTTAGGTTATGATTCATACTGGAATGATGAAAATAAAGAATTTATTTCTAAATGGTTTAATGATAATTCTGAGTATTTATTTAATAAAGCTAAACAAAATATAGAAAATCGTAAATATGTATTTGATTTACAATATATTCAACAAGCTAATAGTGACGACCCACGAGACGCTATAGCTAATATGGAAATTGATTCTATAAATATTGCATATAAACTTATTTATAATTTTATGAAAGAAAATGATATACAACCTATAACATTAAATGACTATTATTATTACTTAGGAAACAGTCCAGTTAATATTGAAAATATAGATTTAATTGAATTTAATAAAGATTTATTATTACAAGAATTTGATATTGAATTATTTTAACAATAATTATAATTTCATAGATAATATTTTTTCTTCTCCTATCGCTGATATTGTTGTTAAAAATATATCATCTTCTCCTTCTTCAAATTTTTTTTTAATATTGAAATAGATATTTAAATATTGTAGAATAATTCAATAACTTCTATTGTTTTATCAGTTTTATGTTCTTCATTTATCCAATAATTTACAGTATTTTTTAACATGTTTAATCTATTATTCCATTCACTTTTTTTTGATTTTTTAACATCACAAATCCCGTTTCCGTTTATAGCCCAGCAACTTGTAATTTTTTTATTATTATCTAAATAATCATCCGGATTAAATCTTATAAATATAATAGGTCTATGATTTAAATCTTGTGATAATTCCATTAATCGTTTATTTTCACAAGAACAATTATAATTATTATGTTGATTTTCATCTATTTCAATAATTAATACTTGATAACCTAAATCTAATAATAAATCAGGTCTTCTTTTAGAGCATCCGTTATTAATTTGTTTATCACAAATCCAAACCATATCTGGAAATTCAATTTTAATATAATTACTTACAGCAACCTCTTTTGTTTTATAATTTCTTGAAACTTTTTCATTAGGAAATAAATTTATATAACAATATAGACAATATCCTTTATATTTATTTTTATATGGCCGAGTATCACACCATGTAGATTTACATTTAAGATTTTTAATATCAATCATATTTTCTAATTTACAACCGCTACAATGTGTAGCTTTTTTTTCACCTTCATAATTAAAAACTGGTTGTTTTTCTTTACATACAATACATTTAGGACTTTTAATATCAATCATATTTTCTAATTTACAACCGCTACAATGTGTAGCTTTTTTTTCACCTTCATAATTAAAATGTGGTCTTGTTTCTTTACATACAATACATTTA
>Ga0228642_1000540_pt1 | contig 14913 bp, 12 predicted proteins | sample 53DmetaG_FD_190071 | JGI IMG/M metagenome (GOLD analysis project Ga0228642, IMG submission 190071) | Seawater microbial communities from Monterey Bay, California, United States - 53D | ecosystem: Environmental > Aquatic > Marine > Coastal | place: USA: California | collected 2016-09-29
AATAAAAAAAATTAAAAAAAAATAAATATATAAATAAAAAAAAAAAAAGATAAACTCAAAACAAAAGAAGATAAAATGAAAACTAAAGAACAAAAAAAATTTGAAATTAATGAAGCAAAAGAAAAATTACAAAATTTAGGATTATCTACTGAATTAGAAGGAATTTCAGAATTTTATAAGATTTGTGAAGATTATATTGAAAAAAATTATAACTGGTCTGGTGAAATAAAATTAAATGGTACAAAAAGAATTTTACAATGTATTTTACCAAATAAAAAAATAAATAAAGTATCAATTACTTTAAAATTTGATGAGAATGTTTAATTAATTAATATATTATGAAAAATATCAAAAAAAAAAACAAATAATTTTCTATTATTCAAAATATATGTGATAGTGATTTGGTAAGAAAATAAACAGAGAAATTTGATTTAATTAATGGTCAGCAATTTATTGCTATCAGAAATAACATTTTAGGTTTTTTTAATTACATGGTAGAGAATAGTACAACCATTAACTTTCCAGAATGTTTTAGATTGCTTGTAAATCAAATGAAAACTTTATTTGAAAATATGCTAAAAAATATTTATAAAGAACTAGGAATTACCAAACTAGTTACTGATCAAGAAATTATTGCTCGTATGGATAAGGGAAGAGAACTTGAACAGACACCACAAAGCTTTTATGTACTAGGTATAATAATGAACAACACTGATTTTATAATCTTCGCTTTTATGTTTAGGCATATATATAAACTTTATATATTAAAAACCGGCGTTTTAAATTTCCAAGGATGTAAATACCAAACTCTTGTCAAAACTCTTGTCAAAAATTTGATTTGAACGCATTACGCGACAAAAAAATTTAATAAATCTTACAATATATTATAAATATTTATTAAAATGAGTGGATATAATTTAGATCCTAATTCTCTTAATTGTGGTGTTTTATTATAATAATTATATAATTTATTTGTTAAAAAATTATTACTAGATTCTCTAATTATTTGATTATCCTAATGGATAATACAGAAAAATTATATATAACTAAATATTTTAAATGGAAAATATAGAACCACTATTAATATTAATATCAGTAATTAGTATCAGTAATATATTCAATTTATTCTGTTATTTCTAATGTAAATGAATGATTTAAATTAGAAAAATTAAATAATTTTTTTTTATAAATTTTACAAAAAAAATAAGTCGCGCAGACTGATATTCGAACTCAGGATCCCAACGGGAAATCAGTTAGTAACTGACCTATACAGACTTTAAAAATCCTCATAAAAATTAGTGATGCAATATAAGGATGTACACCATCGAGGAGTTGAACCCCCGAGTTATCCAGTGGAAAAGGATAATGTTACAGTTACACCAATAGCGTAAAAAGTTGTAAAATCTACATAGATATATTTCTTACACTACAAATATTTTACAAATTGTATTATTAATTCCAAAATTATATCTGTGATAATTTCAAAATCCTAATTATAATAACATTTTTTTTAGAATATAATTATTGTTTTTGCATAAATATATAAGTAATATTTATACCAAAAGCGGTCGATGTGGGATTTGAACCCACGCGTGCAATGCACAATCGGTTTCAAGCCGATCCCTTTAGACCACTCAGGCAACCGACCAATAATCCCTTCATAAAATAATCATAGGGAATTAATAGGAATTTAAAATATAAATTAAAAACAGATATCATTAAAAGGGGATAATATTATTTTTTCAAATAATTTATCGAATAATTTTTTGATATAATTGCTGTAAGATATCTATTAATTATATAAATTAAACACAATAAGAATAAAATATTTTAGGCTGCTGTATTGTATGTTGTTAGATATAATCGTATATCATTACAACATATTAAATAAATTATAGTGTAGGTTATCATTCTTATACTCGCACTGTATGATATTATCTAACATCGATAACTTATATATTAATATAATATAGTCTTTAAGTAGTTTTTTTAATTAAATATATATATATATATATAAATTAAAATATTATTACATTAATAATATTTTGTAATAAAATAATATATGTATCAAAATGGGACTTATCAACAAGCATACAATAGTACTGTAAATTAAAATGCAAATATTAATACATAAAATAAAAAGAAAATAAAGGAAAATGTAAATTTAAAAGGATATATTAATAAAATTAAAAGGAGTGAAATGATTGTTATTGTTGTTTTTAATTAAAAATTATAAATATATTATATTTTTTTATGCATATTATTGAATATTAATGCATATTTATAAATTTATAAATATATTAATATATTATATATAATAAAATGTCAGATGAAAACATACAGATTGAAGAATTTATAATAGATAAAGTATTTCAAACACTATTCGAAGGATTTAATGAAGATGGTAGTTTAGATGAAAGAGGGGGGTATGATGGTGATTTTGAAAATAATTATGCACCAGGTTTAATTCGTAGTAGAGGATATAAAAGATATGAAATTAGAGATATAAGCGGTCAAACAATTCTAACACAAGAACAATTAAAAGAAATTTTAAAAGAAAATAGATATCTTCCAAAAACCAAATTTTTTAATATTTCTATTGTATGTTCCAATAATAACATAATTCCAGGTCGTGAATTAACTATATTATTTTTAGATTTATATAAATTTGGATTAGGTGATAAAATTAAAAATACAATTTATTATGTATTAAATATTGGTGAATATGATAAACAATATCAATGTATAAATTTAAAAAGTAATGATGGAAATGATACAATTAATGATAATACAGAAAAATTAGTCATACACTTTAATGATGATTTAATTAAAAATTTTAACACTTTAAACAAACTTAAAAATGATACTATAAAAGCACATAATTCTTACATTAGTACATCTACATCCGAAAATCATCCTTTAACACAATATGTATCTTATAAAAAATTAATGTTTAATATTAGAAAACATTATTTAATTCCAAAATTTGTAAAACTACTAAATAATGATGATGAAAAAATAATGATGAAAGATTACAATTTAAAATATAAAAGCCAACTTCCTAAAATTTATGGTTTATATACTATTGACGATGGTAAAATAAGACCAGATCCATTATGTGAATTTTATGGATTTCATAATAATAATATAATTCAAATTGTAAATAGACAAGATAAAGTATCATATAGAAATATTTCAAGTAATTTTAATTATTTAAGATTAAAACTAACATATGAATTTAAAAAAGACGCACAAAGATTTGAAGATAGATTAGACTATCAAATTTTATTAGGAAATCTTGCAAATGATGAAAAATCTAATGAATTTAATAAACCTAATGAATCAAGTGGTCCTCAAGACGATAGTAATCCAATTACTGGAATAGGTGTTGCTGCTATTCAACCTTCTGCTTCTATTATTACAGAAGGAATAGGTGTTGCTGCTATTCAACCTTCTGATAGTAATCCAAAAGTTTATACAAAAGCTGAACGATCTGCGGTTATGAAAGAACTATTCGATTCCGATTCTGAAACTTCTAGTGAAACTAGTGAACCAGGTGAGCTTTCCGAAAAATTAGAAAAATTAAATATACAAATATCTGAACTTAAAAGTAAAGATTATGATAACGTTGATGAAGATGAAATAGGAATTGATATAGTAAAATTAAAAGAATTAATTAATGAAAGAAAAAAAATAAAAGAAGATTTAGGTATAGTAGATAAAGATTTATCAAGTAAATTATTAAAATAATTAAGTTTTAAATTGTATCATAGTATCAGGAGTCCATATTATTTTTTCATTATTATTATATTTTTCTATATGACCTATAGCAACTCCAGTCCAAGAATAATTTTCAAAACATCTGGTTTCAAATTTATCATTTGATTCATCTGCAATTATTAAATTTTTTACATTAGCAAAATAAAATAATGGTTTTTCATTTTTTTTTTCAAGTAATATAAATGAAGGATTAAGAAGATTATTTATATAACAAAATTCTTTACTTCTATTCATTTCTTCTAATTCTAATAAATATTTTTCTGTATCATTTTCACATAAATTATCTAATAATCTATCAAAAATTTCTGAATTAGTTTCTTTTATTATTGTTTGAAACATTTTTATAATAAAAAATAAATATAAATCAATTATATTATATAAAAATTATCTGATTCCTAATTAATTTAATTTAATCCAATTATACTTGATATTTCTGTTCCTAAAATTTCTTTAACTTCATTAACTTTTTCTTTTGATGCTGGTTCAAAACCTCTTGGACAAGACCAACTATTATCTTTTACAATACCATTTCCAGTATAATTTTTTGTTTCATAAATTTGTGACATATAAGATAATATATCTGAATCTTTATTTTCATCATCATAAATACTTAAATTAAAACTGTTATCTTCATGCTTTGTAGTTATAATAATAATATCAGAATTATTATAATTAATTGTATGCCAATACCAACCAAAACTCGAACAATAATACGAGTGATTTAATAATTAAAATTAATAATGAAATTAGTAGGGATTCAAAAACTTATAGACTTTGTAATTGTGGTAATCCACTACATAATGATAGTGAAGTTGAAGAATAAAGATTTTAAATATTTTTTATAAAAAAAATAGTATATTATTCATTATTTCTACATAAAGGACATGAATTATTTCGTGTTAACCACTCTATAATACAATTATTATGAAAAATATGACCACAATTATTAATTTTAACTAAATTATTTTCATTATCTTCTTGACATATTATACATATTTCATTATTTAATGAATCACAAGGTATAAATTCTATAATATTATCATTAGTTGTACAATTTTCTAATACTTCTATACATTCATAATATTTATAAAAATCTTCATTTATTTTATTTAATATTGTATTCAATTCAAGAAAATAATCTTGAGATAAAATATCATAACTTATTAAATTTGAAATTTCTAGTTCTTTTATAGAAAATTCTATTTTTTCTTTAATTATGTTAAAGACAGTTCTATATGAATTTATTATACGTTTTTTTGCATCATTATTTTCAAACATATTAGGATAAGGTTTAAGTGTAATAATTAATTTTATTAAATTATTAGAATATATATTATTTAATTCTTCATATTTATTTTTACATATGTCATACCAATCTGTTTTTATACTTAAAATTCTTTTAATATTATATAATCTAATAATTAAATTTTGTCTATATTTTAAATAATTTAAACCTAAATCAAATAAATCTCTATTATTTAATTTATAGTAAATTATTGAATTATTAATTAAATTTTCACATAAATTTTTATGAATTTCTATAATTTTTAAATATTTATTTGAAGTACTTAATAAATTATTATTTGGAATACTTTCTAAATTTTTACTTAGAATACTCTCATATTTCATTATTTTAAAATATAAATTTTTTTCTAGTTTTCTTTTTAATAAATCATTTAAGTAATCATCACTTTTATGTACTGAAATATCAAATCCAAAAGGATGTTCTGTATTACTTTTAATATTACAATGAAAAATTTTGTCATCTTTAATACTTAATCCTGTGAAATCACAACAAACTGTATCATTATTATAACATATATTTACATTTCTAATCTCCATTAAATTACCACATAAACATAAGTTAGTTTTATTATTATTAAATTTATTTAATTCTTTTATATATAGAAATATAGGACATCCATATGGAACATCAGATGGTGATTTATAGTAAGATAATACATAATTTTTTAATTTATTATCTTGACTAAATATATTAGTAATATCTTTGAAATAATATTTTTCTTTTTCATATATTACATTAAAATTTTTATAATCTAAACAATTTTTCCATAAAAATAATTTTATTAATTGTTCTGCTTGTTTTTTAGTTAGATATATATCTAAATTTATATTATTATATATAATAAAATAATCAAATAGTATTTTAATTGCATTACTATTGTCTTTATAAAAATTATTTTTAAATTTTAAAATATATTTTTTTAAATCATTTTTTATAATAAATTTACCATACTTATATTGTCTTTTAAATTTACATATATAAAGCTTTTGTTTCATTTCCTTAATCATTTTTGCTATAGAATGTATTATAAATTTTGTTCTAAAATTATTTATGTATTTTGACATAATAAATTTATTTTTAAATTTAAAAAAAATATTATAACATCTTAAACTATCACATAAATTTATATCATTTAACATTAATAAATAATAATAAATAATAATAAATTATTTTTAATTTAATAACTTATCATATATTAAATTATTTTCATCAATTTTAAGTTTTAAATATTTTAATTATTTTAAAAAAATATTATATTATAAATATAATGGTATATTGGAAATAAAAATATTTGAAATATAAATTAAAATATTTAAAACTTAAAATTGATGAAAATAATTTAATGGGTGGAAGTAATTATCCAGAAAATGTAAATACATTCATTTAGACAAATGTCAATAGGACAAATTATAGAAATATCACCATTTAAAGAAATGACAATAGAACAAAATTAAAAAATATCAAGTTCTACAAGCAAAGAAATGGAAAATCAAGTATATAAATTATTAGAGTATACACATAATATAAATGAACAACAATATAAAATTCAATTAAGAAGGTCAAAAACGAAACAATTATTAAGAAGATAAAATAAATTTAATATTATTATAAATATATAAATGAATAATTGGAAAGAAAAATATTTAAAATATAAATTCAAATATGAAAAATTAGTTGGAGGAGGACAAAAAAATATAACAATCCTACAAAGACAAAAAAATATAACAATCCCACAAGAACAAATTAAACACTTTATTGGTAGAAAAGGAAACAATATAAAAAAATTAATATCTTTAGCAAGAAGATTTAATATCCATATTAATTTTAATGGAGATAGTGGTATATTAGTAATCATAGGAGATGAACAAGCTCTTGAAAAATTTAAAAGTAATTATATAAATCAATATACATCAGTAGCTCCAGCACCACCAGAATCAGAGTTTGAAATCTCTAATGCGTCATCCTTCAAATTAAAACATGATGAGTCCATCTTCAAACCAGTAGCTCCAGCACCACCAGAATCAGAGTTTGAAATCTCCAAACCTCTATTTTCAAATTTACCTAAAATTAGTATTATGACACATAATTTAGGACCACAAACGATACTTAATAAAGGTTTTCCAGCAAAAATAGATAGTACTAATATTCCAAATATGATTGTAAAAGAAAGAGGTCATTATAAACAAAATAAAAATCCGAAATATCAACAGAGTTATGATGAATTAATTGCTAAAGGGTTACCAATGGTGGATTATCAAGATATCAAACCAGATTTTTATTTATTTCAAGAATGGCAATATAATTTAGATAACACTGAAAAAGATTTTGGAAAAAGAAACAACGATTTAGCTTTTAAATTAAGAGATTTAAGACCTGAATCATTTGTTACTAATTATAGATTAATAACTTTACCTTATAATTATGAAATTATAAATAAGCAAACTCAAGAAAAATATAATATTTATATATCAAACGTTCACGGTATTGTTTTTTCAGATACTAGTAATTTTAAATCAATATTAACAGGTTTAGTTATATTTGATAAAATACTTAAAATGGAACAAGATTTTAAATACGTAATAATTGGGGGTGATTTTAATATAAACTTGTATGATCCAAATTTTTTACAAGATACTATAAAATTTATACGCGCAGCTTCTAATAACGGAAGCAATAGTACGGCATATTTAATCAAAATATACATAGACCAAATTATAAATAAACTTACATTTTTAGTTAGAAAAATTTTTGAAAATTTTATAATTTTACCTAATGTTTCTCATCAAGCATCGCCGGGGGGGCAAAGGATTTTCCGAAAACAAACGGCTCCCGGAGTACCAACCTATGGTGTTCCAAGCATCTATTATGCTCCTATTACAAATTATTGGTCAGGTTCTTATGATCAAGGACAAGGTAAATCAACTTGCGTAGATTATTACTTAATAAGTAAAGAATTATATAATAATAATATAGAATTTACTATTGATTATAGAATTTTAAATAAGTATATGACTGATGGTAATCCAGATAAAAGTCATACATTAATGGAAAATGATTTTGACCACAGTCCTTTACTATTAGAATTATTTTTTAATAATAAATTAACTATTAATATAATTAGAAATTATAAAAATCGTACTTTTCTTGAAAGGCTGGTTTCAAGTATAAAATCTAGAGAAGATTTTATAGATTTATTTTCTTATTCATAAAATAAATATTTAGTAGAATTATTCTTAATTGTATTTTTTTTTAAATAATAATCAACTTTTTCTTTTAATTTTGCTAATCTATTATTCCAATCAGTTTCATCAACAATTACTAATAATTTATCTTCATCTTCTTTCCAAGGTGATTTAATTTTTATATTATCTTTTGATAAATAATCATCTGGATTAAATCTTAAATAAATTGTTTTTTTATTTTGAGTTTTAAAATAGTCTCTTATTATTTTCATTTTATTTTCTTCATTTTCTTTTGAATAATGTCCTCCTTTGTAAGAATTCTTTTTATGTTGAAATTCATCTACTTCAATTATTATAACATAATTCTCACAATTCATAACAATATCTGGTGATTTATTAGTATTTCCTATAGGTTTATCATAAATTATATCATAATTTTTTGAATATAATTCATCAATATAATCAACTACGGCTTGTTCTTTAATTTTTATATTTCTAACTGGTATTTCATCTGGATTTATTTTGAAGTAACAATGAAAACAATAACCCTTATATTTTTTTAAATGTGCTAATGTTTTACATTGTTTTCCACTTTGTAAAATATTTTTACAAATTCTTTTATCTGAACTTACCATCTCATTTTCTTTACATTTTCCACAATGAGTAGGTTTTGTTTCACCTATTTTATAAAAACTTGGTGTAGTTTTCTTACATATAATACATTTTTTAGTTTTATTAACAATATTTTCCATTTCTATATCTTTTTCTTCACTTACTATTTCTGCACAAGTTGCACAATGTGTAGCTTTTGCATCACCAATTTTACAAAAACTTGCATATTTTATTTTACATAATATACATTTTTTATTTTTATCAGCAATATTTTCCATTTTTATATCTTCTTTTTTACTAACTATTTTTGCACAAGCTCCACAATGTGTTGTTTTAGTTTCTCCTTTTATACAAAATTGCGGTTGTTTAATACAATCAAAATTTATACAACAAGACCTAAATATTTTAGTTCCTTTTTTTCTAAATGTTATTAATTTATTATTTCTTATATTAATATTAAAATCGTAATCTTTATACTTATTTTGTAAAAATTTTAATCTATCATTCACATCATAGTTTATATTATAACTTTTATCTATAATAATATTAACATCTTCTATTGATTCATTATCAGACATTATTATTAGATATAATAATTATAAAAATCAATTTTATATTAATTTATCTAATAATATATAAATGATTTAAAATAAAATCAATACTAATATATAATTTATTACTTATGTTGGAATTCCAGAAATATGTTAAATTATTAAAATACTATATTGAAAAATATGGTGAAAAAACTATGGTCTTTTCACAACTTGGATCTTTCTACGAAATGAGCGCTACATCTTATGAATGCGAAGTATATCCATATATAGAAAAAGTAGCACATATTTTAAATTTCGCTATAAAGCAAAGAGAAAATAAATCTATTTTAGTAGGATTTCCTGATTATGCTTGCGATAAGCATTTAAAAACTCTTTTAGAAAACAATTATACAGTTATTATACAAGAACAATTTAAAGATGCAAATGGAAATGTGACATCTCGTGAAGTCACGGCGATACATAGTCCTGGCACATTTATGGATGTAGGTAAAGATGGAAATTCACTTCTATCAATTTATGTTGATATTTACTTTTACAAAAAACAAAAAATATTTGACATAGCTATTTCTAAAATTGATATAACAACCAGTCAAAATTATTTGTATGAAATAGAAGCAAAACCTGATGATATTTATTTTTCACTAGATGAATTATATAAATTTATTAAATCATCCAATCCTAAGGAGATTTTATTAAATATAAATTCCAATAGTGATGAAATAAATACAGATTTAGAGAAATTAGACTTAATCAAATTTCTTGAAGTCAATCCAGAATTGTTTAAACTTTATGAACCAGATGATGATTATAGAAACATTAATTATCAAAAACAATTTTTAAATAATTTCTTTGTAAATGAAACTCAGTTAGAAATTCTCGAATACCTTTCTCTCAATAATTTCCAACCAAAGAGTAGAAATTCATATATTCTGCTGTTACATTACATTAATAGTAATAATAAAAATTATCTAAATTATATCACCGAACCTCAATTTCATAGTGACAATTATAATCTAATTCTAACAAAAAATACAGTAAGTAGATTAAATATTATAGATAATAACAATCTTCAGTCATATTCTAATATAACATCAGTTTTTGATATAATCAATCATACCTGCACAAGCATGGGACATAGAGAACTAAAACATAGATTATTAAATCCAATTTTTGATAAGAATATTTTAAATAAAAGATATAAAAGTATTAAAATACTAAATGATAATCCAGATTTAAGTGTTAGATTTACAAAAGATTTAAAAACATTGGTTGATTTAGAAAGGATTAATCGTAAATTATCAATCCAAAATCTGAATAAATATAATGATTTATTATCTATGATGATTTCTTATAATAAAATTAGTGAAATATTAGATTTTGTTAAGGAAGAGAAATTAGACAAACATTTTAATTTTGATGAAGCTTTATTAGAAACATTTAATGAGTTTTTAGAAGATATAAATAAAATCTTTGATAAAGATAATGTTTCTACTAACAAAGTAAATATTTTTAAAAAAGGATATAATCAAGAAATTGATGATGCATTTTTTCAATTAAATAAAAACAGAAAATTTATTGATATGTTTTGTAATGAGATTTCATTTCAAATTATTATGAATGAAGAAAGTAAAAGAAAAAATCCTAATACTGATATTACCCGTGAGAATGTAAAATCTATATTATCATTAGATACATCAACAGATGCTCGAAGAATTACTGGATTTAAATGGAAAATTAGTGACCCAAAAATTGGAAGTTTTGGTAAGATTAGTAAAAGCAAAGTATTTGAATTGAAATCAGAAGAATTTGGAATTAAGGAAAAATTTAAAATTGATAATATAAGATTATCAAGAAATACTGGTAAAGATAAAAGTGCTTTGGTTCATAATCAAAAGGTAGAAACTTATTTTAACGAACACAGTAAATACTACTTTAAAACACTTGATTTAGTTGATAAATTTTATTTAGAAACTGTAAAAAAATTATCATCTAAATATCATAAAGTTTTAGTTTATATTTCAAATATAATAACAGATATTGATATTGCCTGTTCTAGTTATTTAAATTTATCTAAAAATAATTATTGCATACCAGAAATTTTTGATAATCAAGAAGATTCTTATTTTATGGCAAATCAAGTACGACATCCAATTATTGAAAAAATAAGTAAAAATGAAATATATGTTCCCAACTATGTTAAACTGGGATTTGATAAGGGAAATAATGGTATTCTTTTATATGGAATTAATGCTTCTGGTAAATCGTCGCTTATGAAATCATTAGGTTTAGCAGTTATTATGGCTCAAGCAGGATTACCGGTGGCTTGTAAAAGTTTTGAATATAAACCTTATCATAATGTATTCGTTAGGATAGGTTCTGATGATAATTTATTTATGTCAGAATCAAGTTTTACAAATGAAATTCATGAGATAAGGGATATTATGAAACGAACAGATAATCATACATTAGTAATTGGTGATGAAATTTGTTCTGGAACAGAATTTACAAGTGCTACAAGTATAGTTGCATCAACAATTAATTATCTTGCAAATAAAAATGCATCATTTATATTTGCAAGTCATCTGCATTATTTAACAGAAATTCCAATGATTAAAAAATTAAAAAATTTATCAGTAAATCATTTATCAGTAACATTTGATGAAGTTAATAAATTATGTATATATGATAGAAAATTAAAATATGGTCAAGGGCAACAAGAATATGGTTTAGAAGTTATAAAATCATTAAATATGACAGAGGAATTCCTAGCAAGTTGTTATAAAGTAAGAAATTTTATAAAACCAAATGATAATTTTGATTTAAATAAATCTAAATATAATGCAGCAAAATTTTTGGGTTTATGTCAATTATGTAAAATTAATAGAGCAACAGATACTCATCATATAAATCATCAAGAATATGCTGATGAAAATGGAAATATAAATCATTTCCATAAAAATCATTTAGGAAATTTAACAGCCTTATGTAAAGATTGTCACGATAAACATCATAATGGAACAATTACGATAGAAGGTTATCAATCAACATCTAAAGGAAGTATTTTAAGTGTAAAAAATAATGATAATAAAGATGTAGATAATTTAATAAATAAATTAAATAAACTAAATGATAAAATTGATAATAATCAGTTATATCATACAGAAAGTGAAGAAAAAAATAATGATAGCGATACTACTCTAGTAGATGAAAGTGAAGATGATAAAAATAATGATAGTGATACTACTCTAGTAGATGAAAGTGAAGATGATAAAAATAATGATAGTGATACAACTCTAGTAGATGAAAGTGAAGATGATAAAAATAATGATAGTGATACAACTCTAGTAGATGAAAGTGAAGAAAGTGATGAAAATAGTAATTTAGTTAAAAGTGTTGATAGTATTGATATAGTAATAAATGTTAATATACCTGATATTAATATTGATGTAGAAAATGAAGAAAATATAATTATAGTTGAAAATGAAGTTGAAAATGAAGTTGAAAGAACAAATATTAATAAAAAAACAAATAAAATTGATACATATTCAAAAGAAGAAATAAATTTTATTATAAAACATAAAGAATCTAAATTAACTAAAAAAAATATAATAAGTTTATTTGAAGATAAATATGATAAAACTATTAGTAATTATATGATTACTAAAATTTGTAAAGAAAATATAAAAACTTAAAAACATAAAAATAAATATAAATATGGATTTATCATATATTATTAATTCAGAAAATATATATTATCATATAATATTAGAAAATTTGAATTTAGTACATAACATTAATTTGTTAGAATGTTGTAAGGATACATACAGAATTTTAAATAATAATAAAAACTTTTGGTATAATTGTTGTTTAGTATATAAGAGTAAATTTTTCTTTGATTTAAATATGTTAAGAAGTGATAATCCAGATATATTTTTATTTAAAAAAAAGGATTATAAACAAGTTTTAATAAATTTATATTTTCGTGATAGCATTATAAAAATAAGAAATAAAGAAAAAAATGATATATTTTATTTTTATAAATGGATTATGATGGAATATTATAATGATAGAATTAATTTATCTTATAAAATGTTAAGTTGTATATATAATGAATATTTTAAAAAAAAAAAATTAATTAAAAGTATTTATAATTCATGGGTTTATAAAGAATTAATTTTATTATATAATAAATTTGAAAATATAGATGATATTTATATAAAAAAAAAGTTATTTGAAAAAATTATGGGTAAATTAGAATTATTTTGCATATAATTTAATAATTTATAAATAAAGCCAATCCTTATTAGTCCAAATTATAGGGTTATTATTATCATAAATTGTACTTATAAATCCAGCAGTCCACATTTTATAATTTCATATTTTCTTATTACATCCTATTTTTTTATCACTACTTATAAATAAGAAATGACTAAATAGTAAATCATTATATTTTATACTAAAATTACTATTAAAGTCATTTGGATTTCCATATTCATCTATTCCGTCTATTAATTGCATTAAATGTAGATATTTTATATTAACATTATGTGATTTTCCATAATAAATATACTTATTTTTTAAATTAATTAGAATGTATAGTAAAACATCATTAGAGTATAATTTATCTGGTTTTTGATATTTTAATAATGATTTTATATAAAATTCAGATTTAACTTAATTGTATAATTTAATTTTTTTTTACAAAACATTCTAAATCGCTTCCGTAATCTCATTTGATGGATTATGTGAGATTACTGATTTTTCTTATTCAACAAAATACATATTAGTTTTATCAGTACCACATATTTTATTATATTCTTCTTTCATTTTAGAACATTCTTCGTGTGATGTTATTTTTTTTTTTGATAATGTATCTAAATTCCAATTATATAAATTACTAATTTCACTTTGTAAAGGACAAGTATCTATAAAATAATAACAACCATTTTTATCTGGTTTTTTTTCTTTAAGTATTTTTTTATATCTTTCTAATATATACTTTGTAATCTTAATATCTAATCCATTCATATTTTTGGATTTTGTACCAACTTTTAAAAATTTATATTTAATTTTATGTATATCATTTAATAAATCTACTAATTGACTATAATAGTATTTTAAATCTGTTTGATATTCATTTTTTATACTTATTTGTTCATTTAAATTTGATTTTAATTTATTAATTTTATCATCTTCTCCATCTAATTCTAATTCCCTTTTTATTTCTTTATTTATATTAAGAATACTATTTAAACTATCTTTAACATATGATTCATTTAATGATATATAATTTTCCATTATATCAAATTTACCTAATACTTTTTTAAATTGTTGTAGTAATAATATTTCTTCATTATTAACTGCATTTGAATTTGCATTATTAACTGCATTTGAATTTGCATTATTAACTGCATTTGAATTTGCATTATTAACTGCATTTGAATTTGCATTATTAACTGCATTTGAATTTGCATTATTA
>Ga0228642_1000551_pt1 | contig 14555 bp, 15 predicted proteins | sample 53DmetaG_FD_190071 | JGI IMG/M metagenome (GOLD analysis project Ga0228642, IMG submission 190071) | Seawater microbial communities from Monterey Bay, California, United States - 53D | ecosystem: Environmental > Aquatic > Marine > Coastal | place: USA: California | collected 2016-09-29
GTAGTATTAGACATTCTTAAGCCGGGAGCATTTTTTGGGCCTTCTTTTATAACTGTACAGTGTTTTTCTTCAAAATTACCTCCATCTACTTGTGTATGCGTCCATAAGCCATTAGCGTACTCTCTCCAGTCTGAAACTTTTATCATTTTTGGTTCTGACCTATTGTCAGTCCAAATTAAAAAATCATCTAGTATCTCTATGCCAGTTATCAAGTTGTCTCTATCAAACCCTAAAACCCTTCTTGTGTCTACTATAATAGGTTTAGCTTCGCCTTTAAGCTGATTAAACTCTACTACAAGATTCTTATTGTTAGAAACGACAAACCAATATATGCACTCAGTTTCATCTCTTCTTATAGATCCTATTACTTTTGGAAAATCGCCTAAATTAGAAACTATACTATCTGCGTATGGTAGTTTGTTGCCTAATATATTTTGCAAAGCACCAACGTCAGCACCTTCAGACGTAGACACTTGAACATTCAATGCATCTCTATATTTACCGTTAGGCAATAGTCTCTCATCGAGGTCTTTGTTCATAGCGCCTCCGCTAAACGTTCTTTTCAATTCTGCCATACTTAGTGCTTAATTATTTTAGATTTGTTTTTCATTATAAGATTTATCTCTTCTATTTTTAGATTAGATAATCTTAGTTTAGCTTGTCTTAGAGCCGCTCTTTTTTCTTTTTTGAATCTAGCTACTATATACTCGGGCGTACCTACTCTAGTGGCAAGTATTGCATGTGCTATGTACTTATATATTGCCTCTTCAGCGAACTTATGCACTCGCATCTCATCTTCAGTTCCAAGACCGTCGCTTATATATTTTATCGTTATTGTTTCGCCAACTAGATTAGATGTAAAGAAAACATAACCTCTTGAGTTGTCTATAAAAAATGATCCGTTAGATTGCGCTAGCTCTGGAGTTAATCCATATCTTCTACCTTGCGCTAAACTAGCATCTACATCAGGTCTAGTTGTGCTAGTTAAATCTTCATTAGTTGCTTGACTAGTTTTAAAATCTTGCCAAGTATCTGAGTCAAGTGCTTTTAATAAAGAGCCATCATCATCAAATATATAGTCTTTATTACTGTCTTGGAGCAAAGCGTTAGGATTACTAGTTTTTCTAGCTGGATATAGTATTTTTTCTATACCATCGTTATCTTTTATAGAAAACTGCACGTAGTTTACGTAGTCGTGTGGTAACTTAATCTTTAAAGAAGGTGGTAGTTCTAGTTCTTGTGACTTTTCAGATTTTAAAGTGTCGTAACTAAATTCTTGTATTGCTCTTTGAGCATGAAAGTTTATATCTGGTATTTTTGCTTTAGATATTATTTTACTTTCACCAACATAAGCAACTCTAAAGTTGTTAGTTATGTCCCGCAAGCCTATGTATTGATAGTTACCTAGTTTATCGTCAACGTTTATTTCTCTTACTAATATTGAAGCTCCATCAGCTGGAGCAGTCGTAAATGTTAGTGTTCCTGATAAGTAAACATAATCACCGCTGTCTACTTCAGTGTCATCTACAAAAACATCAATATCAGACTCTAGCAACGGTGCAGGGCTAAAGCCTAAAACAAAAGCTGTGGTTAATCCATCACCCGTAAATTTTTTACTATTATCGTAATACTGTTGTTGTGTTCCCTTGAATAATGCCATTTCTTATTGTTTTTCTTGTTGAATGTTTTTAGCTTCTTCTGCTGCAGCTATTTGATACAATTGTGGATCTCGTATTACTACACCGGCAAGCGATAATATTTTTAAAACTAATTCAGTTTCTTCCGCAGCGTGCAGCTCGAAGTTTATTGATGCTGTTGGATTATATAGTGCTTCGTCATTAATCATAGTATATCCCCAGTAAACGTCCACTGGTTTTTTTATATAATTAATATTAGTACCTATTATACCGTCGCCATACATAACTATACTGTTACTTTGTATAGTATATAGAGGCCTAGTTTTAGTAGGAGCAGTTAGCGGCGAATTTAGATATTGCCGTAACTCACTATGGCTCATGTGTTGAGCTTCTATTGTTTGAGTAGTGTTATCTATAGATACTCTAGCAAACACAGCTCCCAGCCTATACACTTGTAACACATCTAGATCTGCGTTAGTGGCTGGTGCATTTACTATAGAGAATTTTTCTATTTTTTCTTCGAGCATATCGACAGGATCGGCGTGTATTGTGTCATTGCCTGGTAATCTTAAAAACTGATTAAGATCATAAAAATACTGCTCGAATATATCTAACTGAGCTTGATTTGCAAGAGTGTTAAATTCCTGCGGAGTTATATAGCCTCTCTGTTCTTTATTAGCTATAGCTAAAACTCTTAGATAAACTGTATTTATATTTACTGCCATAATTTCTTTTTATATAGTTTGTGGCCACCTACAAAGATGACCACATCCTATAAGTGACTAATTATTTTAATCGTTTTTCTATGTTTTTGAAAACTTCCATACCTTCATCGGTTTTAAACCAAGCTGCTAATGCAGAGTAAGGATGTTCGTCAAATGGTACTGACATAAGCTTTCTATCTGTTTCACCGTAAGTAAATACTCTTTGGTCTGAAGATAGTCTTATAATACCTTGGTTAGTAGCTTTTACGCCTATGTTTCTCAGCTCTACATTTTCGTCTTGAGCTAATTCAATAAATAACATAGGGTTTCTTTTGGCAAATACTAAAACATCTCTTTTTAGCTCCGTACTACTTAATGCATCTACTTTTGAACCATATTCAACTCTTAATATAGCTTCAATTTGCTCTATGTCTAATTGTTTAGCCAAAATTAGAGCTTCTATTTCCATTTCAATATAATCAAGTTCATTTTCTGACTCTTGAACTGGGTTGTACTCGTAGTACAATTGATCTTTTAAAGGATGATATAGAGATAACAGTTTTTGAAGAGCTACTTGTTGTTTTGGTACGAATAGTTGACCATCTCTGAAAGCTATCCTACCTAAAGTGGCTTCACCTTTTTGTTCATCTACAAAAGGAGAGTTCATGTTTGTAGCATATCTTAACTCTCTTTGGATTTCTTGCTCTTCATCAAACCATAATAATGGTCTTTTAGCGCTATGTTTAGATAGTATAGTGAATACCAAAGGTCTTTTGTCTCCTGTTAAAAAGTAAGCTCTGTCCCTTATTTCCCATTTAGGTTTTTTAGGTTTTTCTATTACTTGCTTTGGAGCTGTAATAACTTCTTGTTCTATAAAAGCCTCAGCTTTCGGTGCAGCCTTAGCCGCTTTTGTTTTTTTAGTTGTCATGATATAATATAATTTAAAAAGTTTAAAAAGTAAATATTACCCCCGTTATTAATACGAGGGTAATTATTTACATTAGTTTTACTACTATAGTTGAGTAGATTTCAATAATACGAAGTTGTTAGCAGCTTGTACGCACAGTGCTCTTTCAGATAAGAAATGAACATTCATTTCATCTGCAGCGCTAGTGTAGTTTCCACCAACTGAACCAGTAATCCAAGACTTCATCTTACGATCATCAGCTTCAGAAGCTCGGTAACGTACGTGCAAGAATGGTCTTGCAATGTTTTTACCTAAATTCTGATCGTAAACAGTTGAAGTACCTGCTGGTACAATAATACCATCTATATCATCGATTAATCCTCGAGTAGTAGAATCGTTTAAGTATTTCCAGTCAGTTTTGTAGAAGTCATAAGAACCTCTTCTAAAACCAGAGAAACCTAGATTTAAAGCCATATCTTCAGAGTTGTTGAATACTCCGTAAGAAGTACCACCAGTTCCGTAAGAATTTTGGAATGCTAACATGTTGTCGATAGATAAGGAAGTAGCTCTATCTAAGAAAAGCATGTTTTCTTCAATAGCTCCTTGCTTATCTAACTCAGCTAAGATGTCATCAAATTCAGCAAGACCAGCTCCTCCAGCAGCACCAAAGTTAGCATCGTTGTAGATTAGACCTCTTGTTTCAACAGCTTCGAATAAACCTTCGCTACCTCCGAAACCTGCACCACCAGCAGAACCAGCAGCGTTTCCTGTGTCTTTAACAGCTTCAACCATCGCCATTTCTAATTGATCTTCGAAACGTAGACGAGCTTCGTGCTCAGACTTTAAGTACCATAAGTATCCAGAAGCACCGTTTTCGCTAGTTACTTCAACCCAACCGATTTGAGCAGTATCAGAACCATTTACTGTATACTTGTCTCTAAGTATAATAGGCTTGTTACTGAAAGAAGTAAATTGAGCGTCTACGGATTTTCCTCCGTCTGCGCTACCTTTTTTAAACTCAGAACCATATACGAATAATTTAGCACCTGATACACTAGTATTAACTCCTGTTAGTAATCCAGCTAAGGTTGCTGATCCGTAAGGGTTTACTTGAACTTCGGTTGCAGAAAGAGCATTACCGCCTCCGTCTACATCAAGACTAGCAACTCGAGCTTTGACTACACTAAAACCGTTAGCGATAATAACTGTCATTCCTACTCCAAGTAAGCCTTTGTTATCAGCGCTTTGAAGATCGACTTTATTTGTTGCCGCAGTAGCGTCAGCTATAGCTACGTCATCAAAAGCTACGTGTAACCTTCCTTGTTCACTCCAAACAACTTGATCAGATGACATAGGCATCTCAGCGCCTACCATACGTAAAAATCCGCTTACAGTTCTGTTTCCAAAACGTTCAACTTCTTTTTCGTATACATCTGGTAAAAATTGTTTTGTAAAATCCATATCCGCTAAGGATAGGTAATTGTCTCCAAATAGTCCTTGAGTTGGACGTGGAGTTAGGGCGTTTAATTTGGCACCCGTGTTTGAAATTGCCATAATTTTGTTTTTTTATTTTTTAATGTTTAAGTAATTCTGTTTGATCTATTTTGACCAATTTTAATTTTAAAATCAGAAGATGAATCACCCGATATAGATTTATACTTCGTGCCACTTGGTGTGCTTTCGCTAGATAAAGTACCTCTTGGCGACATGTCGACGTTCTTTGCCTTTGACATACTTTCTTTTAGCGCATCAGCTTTACCTTGTTGGTAGAAGTGATTAGCTACTACATCTGGATTCATTGCAGTAAACAAAGACTTGTGATAACCTTTGGCATTTTCCATTTTGTTAGTTTCTTTGTTAACAAACTTATTTACAAAATTTCCAATATCCATCTGGTTCTCTTTAATCGCATCAGCATCTTTAACATTAAGTCTAAATCTCTTTTCTCCTACTTTGTATTCAAAACCTTTGAATTCATTAGAGAAAACCTCATTAGTCTTTTTCTTAAAAAACTTAGCGTTGTCCTCGGCCACTGTCTGATTTTTATTGTATCGACTGAAAAAATCCATAGCTTTCTGTTGTTCAGGGTTTAATCTAGAACCTGCTTTGATTTCATCATAATATTTAGACTTTAACCCGTCTAGGTGGTTTTTAGCATCTGCAACTTGCTCTTTTAATGCCAATTTCTTTCTTCTTATATCTCGATCTTCATCGATGTCCTCGTCCCAAGAATACAAATCTTCCATTAAGAAAGATCTTTCTTCGTCGTTCAAGTGAGGTTTAGTTTGCTTTAAGTACTCGCTCAATAAATCATTATCACTCATTTTTGAGTAATCTTTATTTAATTGAACATAATCTTCTAAACTTCCTCCAGTTTCGTGCATGAAGTCAACTACTTTTTGAATGTTTTCTGGAAGTTGAGTTCCTTGTTCTTCTGCTTTTTCAATAGCTTCTTCGATGTTTTCTTCTAGCTTATCTGCTATTTCTGTAACTTCTTCTAAAGCAATTTCCTGCACAGGACTTTCTTCTACTGTCTCTTCTACTACTTCTTCAACAGCTTGCTCCTCAACCTCAGCTTTTACTTCAGGTTCAACTTGCGTTTCTACAACTGTTTCTTCAGCAGTTTCTTCAGTAGTTTTCTCAGTAGGTTTTTCTTGAAAATCCCTTAAATCCAACCTAGCTATTCCATCATCAATTTTTTCTTCTTGCTGAGGTTTAACTGGTTCTTCTACAGCAGCGACTTCTACCGCCTGTTCTTCGTTTTTGTCTACGATCTCTTCGACCTTTTCGACTTTCTTTTTTTTAGCCATAATAAAATATTATAAAATTGTATAGTTGTTTTGTTTATCTTGGATCAAAAGCATTTAATCCAAAACCGCCACCCATTATATCATTACCCGATGACTCGAAGTTTTTAGGTGGACTTTCTTTTTTTCTTTGATCTATTAATTCAGATTGCTGTGTAGCTTGAATTTTAGTTCTTTCATCTTTACGATCTTCTTTTTGTGATTCACGTTCTTTTAGTATTTCAGTTTCCATTTGCTTTAACTGCATGTTTAACTTAAACTCGTGATTCATTAATTCCTTTTTAAGCATGGCCTCTTGTTGCATTTTCTGCATCTCCATTTGGATCTTGCCTTGCTCTACTTGTATCTTGCTTTGCGATAATGCTTGATTTTTCTGCACTTCTGCTTGAGCAGCTACTTGCTGTGCTTGTGCGTTTGCTTGAGCTTGAGCTTGGATGTTTTGTTGTTGCATTAACTGGTCTTGCTGTGCTTTCTTTTTCCTTCTTATCTTAAGAACTTGATTAGCAAGCTTTATGTTTTTAATTTCTCTAACATCTATAGCATCTTCTAACTCTATACCATTTTTGGCTAATGCTACTTGAATATTGTTTTCAAGCATTTGCTTTTGCTCTTCGTCTGGTGCTAGGTCAATAAATATACCAAAGTCGTATAAATGCAGATCGCTCATTTCTCTAAGAGTGGCTACATTGTGTCCACCTATCTTCTGTATAAAGGCATCTTTAGTTGGTGAGTACTCTATAATATCAGATATTCTTAATGATATAGACTCGGCCAACTCAGCTGTTAAAAATAATCCACTTTGCAATATGTGCCTTGTAGCAGTATTTGAATTAGCGGCTGCCATTTTTTGTATACCTACTAAAGCGTTCTTATCTGGAGTACTACCATCACGCGCCTCGTTCAATCCGGTGACATCTCTTATCATTTGTAGGTAGTAGTTATATGTTTGTATCAGTGAAGCTAATTTAGCTCCTCCTGAGCCGCTCTGTATCTCCTGAATAGGTACTTTACCTGGATTCATATCTCCGTCAGCAGTCATTGATCTACCAATTATACTACCTGTTTGGAAGAACATGTTTAATGCTTCTTGCGGATTGTAGTTTGTGCCGTTACCTAAATCTATTTCAGCTAAGCCATCAGCGTCTAAATATATACCATCAGGTATCATACGTGACATTACTTGTTGCAGCTTTAAGTGCGTCAACTGTATCATGTCAGCAAAAGTAGTTATCCTGCTTACTAGCGACTCTATACGGCCTTTATACATTCTTGGCGCCACTATTGAATAATTCATTTTAACCTTAGTGTAGTCACTTTTAGGTCTCATCATATTTTTAGCTAGCTCCCATTTCAAAAGTTGCTTAGTGCCTAAAATCATAGCTCCTTCATAAAGAACTTCTATCTGCTTAGACATTTTGCCAAATCTCTCTTCTAGTAGCTCATTAGGTGGGTTGAATTGATCGTCTTTAACTATAACCTTACTAGCACCAGTAGAAGTTTCTTTTACTTTGTATACTTCGTTAGCATAAGTTTTGAAATTAAAGTATAATACTTGAACTTGATTCCTGTCTATATTAGTAGACTCGACTATGCTTCTATTGTAAAAGCCAGTGTTTTGATAACCCTGCTTACTCATTGTTTCTAAATCCTTATCAGTAAGATCTGGAAATTCTTTCTTAAGCTCATTAATAGGTATTGTCTTAATTTCACCTACGTAATATAAATCATCAAAATATGGCGATTCAGTATATGAATAAACTATATTTGCCGGGTCAACGTAATCTACTTTAACTCCCTCAGACTTTGTAAAAGTATTTTTTACAGCGCCGATGCCCAGAACAGTTAAATCGTAGTTGATTCTTTTTCTTATAAGCTCATACCTATTACCTTCAAGTATAGTGTTTATAGCTTGCTCTTCAGCTAGCTCTACTGCTTGCTTGTAATTTAGCTGCATGTGAAGCTGTAGTTCTTCTTCACTATCTGGCAACTTTTCTGGAGGTGTGCTTGCTATCGATATTCCGAAAGCTTCTTGTGAAAACTCGTTTAAGTCTCTAGTTTTCATGTCAGCTATAATATCTTCCATATATTTAGTTCTTTTAGAAACTCCATATGGATCTTGAGAATATGCTTTTATATCAAATGTTCTTTCTGATATTCCGTTAACCACTATGTCAACGAATTTAGGTATGATAGGAATAGGCTTCCAGTCTAAGTTTAAATAACTTAAGTCACCATTAATTGATAACTCATCTTTATATTTTTGTATTGATTGTTCTCCTCTGGCATATAGTCTTAACTTGTGAAAAGTGTTTTGATTACTAGCGAAACGATTAGTTCCAGAATCTCTATTGAACCATTCGTATTCAATAGCTTTACCGATCTTAAGACCGTATTCTTCTGAAGCTTTCTCTATGTCGCTAACGACTTGACTAGGAAAATAATGTGATGTAACTGACTCAGCCATACTAATTTTCTATTATTTTTGAATTGTAGCCCGCATTTGCATACTTGACTATATTTAAATTTACTTTCTTTTTCTCTATACTTTGTTTGGGCGAATACAAATGCCTGTTGCAAGCCATTATGGCTAATCCAGAACTTATCGTGGCATCAAACTTGGTTCTTCTATTTATGTCAAACTTAGCCCAATCGTTCAAAGTTTCGTTGAAAGGCATAGAACCAAAACCTTCGTTCTTTTCGCCTACATGGTCATTTATATACATTTCTATAGCAGCTGCGTGAGCTTGCTTTATGTCTTCACTTGAGTTTGGCATACCACCGATCTCTCTTTCTGTCACAGATAACTTATTCCATACTTTATCTGGTCTATTCATAGAGAAGCCTCTGTAACCTCTTCTTTTAAAGTAATACAATAATCTTGGCTTATTATTCTCAGCCAATATTGGCATGCCGTAGAATATGCAAGCCATTAGTACATCTTCAAAAAATATTTCAGCAGTTTGTGGTCTTGCTATATATTCTAAAAAGAACTCATTAGCTGGTGCATCTTCCATACTAAACTTTGTAAGACCATGAAGTGATCCCTTAGAACCTTTACCATCAACAGTGCCTGATATATCGTAAGAGTCACAACCAAACGCCCCTACGTGCTCGTTGCCAGGGTGTTTTACATTATTTTTTATTACAACTCTATTTTGTAAGTTACTAGGTGGCACCCAACTAACTTTAAACCTACCTTTCTGATTTGGCATAAATACTACTTTAGTGTCTTTAACTCCGTTTAGCCACTGAAAGTTTCCAACAGTCAAATCAACTGTTTCCTCGTTATAATCTATTTGCTCGTATATTTTAGTTAAGTTAAATATACTATTTTTAGTTTCGTCTCTAAAAGCGTGCTCTTCAGTTCTAGGAAACTGTCTATAAAACTCATTTAATGCGTCTTGATCTGACTTCAAGCCCTCAGCTTCATTCTGCCAATGGCTAAGTACACCTACGTCGATTATATCTCCATGTGGATCAATAACTTCTCGTTCAGGTGTTTCGAACACAGGTAGTCCATAAGAATCAATGAATCCCTCGTAGTTCCATTCCATAGGTATGAACAAAGAATAGAGGCCCGAATTTGTCTGTCCATTTCTGTTTCGTTTTGTAACATCTGAATTATTGTAAAGTTTTTTGAATTCGTTACCACCTTTATCTAATGCGTTGCTGGTTGAACCCATCATGCATTTACCAATAACTCTACTACCTAATCTAAGACAGGTCTTAGTGACTCGCCAATTATTTAAAATATTGTTAGGTCTTTCCCACTTACCGCTCTCGTCGTGTACTAACAGTCTTAATTTTTCACCGTCATAACTGTTATCACCTGTATTTTTCCAATCTATGGTTGTATCCAGTCCATCGAGTTCCTCAGGTTTGTCGGTGCTAGTAATGTTCCGTCTTGTAAGTTTAGAAGCGGGGACTCTGTACGCAAGCTCGGTCTTTGGTCTGTCCATCCCGTCCTGTATTGGTTTAAAAAAGAATGGATAATTGACTGATATTGGTACAACTTTATCTGTGAACATTTTCTTGGCGTCTGGTCCAGATTTGGACAATATTCCGAATCGTGCATCTGAACTAATAGTTGCTTGATTAACAGTTTCTCCTGACGCCATAAATGAGAATCCTGATCGACGATTTTTAAGATAGCACATTCCATAAGACCTTTTGTCCGCCTTGCATGCTTCCCAGAATATAAAGAACAATCTGTTGGCTTCCCTAAAGTCTGGGTTACCAACATCAATTTTTGACCATTGAAGGTACATATAGTGAGTACCAGTAATATAAGTAGGCTTACCATTGTTGTAAAACCAAAAACCTTCTTCTCTATTTTTAAATTCGCCTTCAATATAATCTATGTATTTATTTTTAAATTCGTTTGGTAGTTCTTTCCAATCAAATATTGTTTTAACTCTGTTAAGTTCCTTAGGATAAGGAGTCACCTCCCATTTGTCACTTTTAAACTTATGAGCTTTATTTATTGGTGGTAATGCTATTTTTAGGTTTTGTATTTCATATATATCACCTATTTTACCAGTCTTGCTAATGACGACCATATCGTGGTCTTTGTTGTAGCCATAATCCCAGCGCTTAGCTTTATTTAGTCTTTTTAAAGCGTTTGTGGGTACGTGATTATCTAATACTTTAAATAATGTCTGCTTATACATTACTTGCTCCTCCTTTCAGCAAAACCACTAAACGCAACAGATTTGTCTTCTACAGGTTTATTTTCTAAAACGGCTTTTTCGTTTTCAATACGAGTTAGTATTTCAAAAGCATCGAATATAGCTAGCTTTTTAGTAGCGGCAGCATTTTTAAGTCTATCGGCAGAAACATCATCTTCAGTATTAGTAATGATTTTCTCTTGTGCCACCTTAATTAGCTCCTCAACTGCTTTATACCCAGCTTGGATTATACTCTCTTTCTTCTCCTTCGTATTCATATTTAATTGTAATTGATTTTGTTCTTACCCTATAAACAAGTTCTTCTTCTATAATAAATTCAAACTCGCTGCCCGGTGTAAAACCTACTTTGTCTCCTACGTCTATGCCTCTGCTGTTTAAAACATCATTAGCGTATTTAACTATACCAACTAGTGGTTTTTCTTTTTCTAACGAAAACATATCATCGTTAGCTATAGGTTTTACAAAGCAATATTCGTCTAGTGACTTCCACTGGTCTTCATGCTTGTATATATATAATTGATCTTCGTAAACAAAGTATTTGTCTTCTTCAAAAAAGCTTTTGCTGTTCTGCTCCACACCTCTAACATCGTGCCATCTTCTAAATACGTTGTGGTGTATGATTACCTCGTCACCGATCTGTATATCAGTTTGTTTGTTCTTTGGCAACCCAACAACTATAGCGTTATTGCTTACGTTTTCGTGAGTAAATATCTCAGTGTTCAGTATGAGATCTACGTCACCAACTTTCTTAGTGTTGTCGTATCTTGATCTAATAGGTGACACTATAAAACTATCCCAACCGTTCATTAATATTCTAGATTATATTCAACTGCAATAGCCATGTTTTTATTAAAATCTTTCCAAGGCAAAATTTCATTGTTTTTCATAATATAAATACTATACTTATCGTCTTCTTCGAGTATTGAATTTATAGTATGTCCTCCGTAAACCTCTTGGCCTACAGAGTAATGCATGGCTTCGTTTTTATAATCTTTACCTATACTAATCTTTCTTATCAGCTCCATCTTCTTTCTGTCTAATTGTTCCGTCATTAACGCTGATGATAACTTTGCCGTACTCATCTTCTAATTGCTTTTGAAAATTTTCTAGATCTTTTCTAAAAACAGGTATGGCTGCTATCAAGTCAAACTTTCTAGATTCTACTTGCCCAAGTTCCATTTGGGTTTTGCTAACTTGATTTACTAAGGCTTGCAATTTTACAAGCTGTTCGTCTTTAATTTTTAAGTCCATAATTTAATTTAATTTAATTGTTTTATTTTTTATTATTGTTCAATGTTACAATGAGGGCTGTCGGGATACTTAGCACAATAGCTATTTAAATATAAGCTATCATTACCTGCAAACGAGTGCTTTACGTCACCAGGTTCAGGATATACAGCTTCACTTGAAAACTTATCAGAGTCTTGATTCCATAGTATGTCTACACTCCATAGTGTACTTAGGTTATCGCAGTTTCCTTCATCATCGTAGGCATAGCATATGTTGCCTATCTCTGCTACAGCATTTACGTCAGACGTATACGAAACATTACCTTCTGCATCAGTAGTTGTAATACTAGCCTTAGCTGTCTGCCAAGCTGCTTCATCTGTAAATTCGTATTTCTTAAAAATCATATCGTTGTTAATGCTGCTAGTTCTGTATCTGTTAGTGTTTCCTTAAATAAGCGTAGGTAATCAATTTTGTGGTAAAAGGGTGATCCACCAGTAGGAGTTTGAGCAAATAAAATATCTTCTAAAGAAGCTGGAATCGCTGCGGTTGTGTTAGTATACACCTCATTTCCATTAACATATACTTTGTAATCATCTAGCTTATATTGTAATGCTATGTTAAACGTTCCATTACCTATTGATGACAAAACAGTAGTATCAAATTGAGATACTCCGCCACTTATTGAAAATACCCTTAACGTATCATTTAAAGTATATAAGCCAATTCTATTGCTTGTTGATGTTCCAAAAAGCGAAAAAATTCTATAAGTGTCTGTATATTCTTTTTGAAATTTCAAATTAACAACTCCTTCAGTCTGACCAATTAAATCTGTCATAGATGTTGCAACACATAAATCTTCAACCCTCGTAATACTCGTTCCGCTTGTTGGTATGTAGGAAGTTGGGTAGGATTGTTGCTCTACTTGACCTCCCCAAATATATATTTGTGAATTAGCATCTCCTGTAATTAAAAATCTTATCTGACTTGATACAGCAGAATTTGTAGTAACACTAACTCTTTGCCATTGGTCTGTTGCAGTATACGCTTGAGAAACATCAAATGTATCATTTGCTCCCGTAGTGATATGTAAAAAACCACTATTTATTTGTCCGCTAACTTGCTTTATATATACGCTAAAAGTATACGATGCACCTACTGTAACTGTCTTAGCTATCCATAGTTTCCTTGGATTAGAATTAGTACTATTGTAAGTTTCTAATTTATTACCATTAAGTGTACCATCAGGAGATATTAATACGCCTTGTGTGACTACTTGTTTTCCTCCCTCTGTACCCCAATTACTGAATGTTTCAGACTGAGTTACCAAATTCGTTGACTGAGGCTCAAGTAATAAAGTAGGACAACTTGCTCCACCACTATAATCTAAGCGAGGGACGTCAAACCCATCAGTTCTTTTTATGTATGGCTTAAAATTAAGTCCTTTTGATATTTGAATACCCCATAAAAACATACCACTAACACCATCTCCAGCAAATGTACTATTTCCGAGTGCAGTTGGCATTGGTTTTAACATTGCATAAGAATAGGAAATTAATCTATCAAATTGCAGACTAACCTTTTTCCATCCATTTGGAGCATCTTCGACTAAAATAGTGCCTATAGAATCCTCTCTTTTGTTTTGTATTTCGCCCGTAACGATATTAATATCAACACCGAAAGCGTTGTTATTATTATAATACCTTATCCAATTATAACCATTTGGCTTTGCGTAAAAACTCACACAAAACCCACCAAAGTAAGATAAATTACCAATGGCATTCGTTGAATATGTATAATGTGTATTTGTGTTTGTATCTGCTATTGTCTTATAGCAAGAATTTACGCCGATGGGATTTATTTCAGTAGTTAGTTGTGTTGTTAATCCTAAGTCTTGTCGCCAACCATTTGCACCAGTTAAGTCTTCTGAATAGTTTAACAAGTTCCAAGGGGCATCTTCAATATATCCATCAGCGTTTACCCTTGTGCCTGTACTTGAACGACTAAATGTAAAGTCACCTGCTCCGCTATCGGGCACTACGCTATATAGCTTATCTTCTTTATAGCCACTTGGTATCTGAACTAAACTTGCCTTATCTAATAAACTCATATTGCATCTAAATTATTGATTCCATCTATAACACAATCAAGTGCCTCTACTATCCCTCCATCAGCGACAACACGAGTTTCATAAGCCTCGGCTATTTCTTTACCCGGACCTATAGCTACTCCCTGCCCTGTTAGTGCGTTTGATATGCCTATTAGAAGTCCAAACATTTACCAAAGAGCTATGATTTCGGACGCTGCTGTTCCTGTTGCGAAAACTCGTTTTACTTGCACAGGAAGAAATCCTACAGGTACATTTTTAAACGTAACTTCATTGTTACCTGCTGTTTTAACTTTAACATCTCCTGCAACACCGACATAAAGAACACATGGTTCTACGTCTCCAGTTTCTACGTGCAATATATCGGCAGTATCTGAAGGCACAACCGCTTCTGCTTTATATGTTTGTAATTTTTGATAGCTCATAATTTTTTTTATCTATAATAAGTGAATGTTACACTAGTATATATTATCACGCT
>Ga0228642_1000562_pt1 | contig 14411 bp, 26 predicted proteins | sample 53DmetaG_FD_190071 | JGI IMG/M metagenome (GOLD analysis project Ga0228642, IMG submission 190071) | Seawater microbial communities from Monterey Bay, California, United States - 53D | ecosystem: Environmental > Aquatic > Marine > Coastal | place: USA: California | collected 2016-09-29
ATCTTTTACAAATTTAATTAATTTTTTAGAAGTGCCCTCATCATTGCTTAATTTTCTATCCATTATATCACATAAACTATGTATTAAATCTATATTAGTCCATTCATTATGTCCTCCAATATTATAAGTTTCTCCAATTGCACCTTTGTGATAAATTAAATCTATTGCAGCAGCATGATCTTCAACCCATAACCAATCTCTAATGTTTTCACCTTTACCATAAACGGGTAAATCTTTTCCATTCTTAATGTTATTAATCATTAATGGTAATAGTTTTTCAGGAAATTGATAGCTACCATAATTATTACTGCAATTTGAAATTTTAATAGGTAAATCAAATGTATGATAATATGCTCTAACAATATGGTCTGAACTTGCCTTTGATGCAGAGTATGGGCTTCTTGGATCATATGAAGTTTCTTCAGTAAACATTCCCGTTTCTCCTAAACTTCCATAAACCTCATCTGTAGACACATGATAAAAAATTCTATCTTTTTTATCTTGCCAATTATTTTTACATTCATTCAATAGATTTAATGTACCTATAACATTTGTCATTATAAATTCATTTGGATTTGTAATACTTCTATCAACATGAGATTCTGCAGCTAAATGAATTACTCCATCAAAATTATAAGTAGTAAATATTTCGCTTAATTTATCAACATCTACGATATCTGCTTTAACAAATGTGTAATTAGGTTTATCTTCAACGTCTTTTAAGTTGTTTAAATTACCAGCGTATGTTAATTTATCTAAATTAATAATGTGATAGTTTGGATAGTTATTAACCATCCTTCTTACAAGATGGGATCCGATAAAACCAGCACCTCCTGTAATTAATATCGTTTTTTCCATAAAATTATTTATTTCTTTCCGAAGAAAACCAATTCATAAATTCCACAAAACTTACTAAATTTAAGGCTTCGTTTAATTCTTTTTCAAAGACTCTATATTCAAAGAAAGGATTGTTAAGTGGATATGGAGTTTGACTTCCTTCCATTATTACGCCTACTCCTTCATCTATGTCTACAGTACATATTGAAAGATCTGATCTTGATGTTCTAAGTTTATAAAAGGCTTTCCAAGTTGTTCCATTCCAACCACTATTATGTTGATCTTCAATAACTCTTTCCCATTTATTTTCAAACATAAAAGGATTACAGTCATGCATTACAATAGCACCTCCTTTTGCAAGATGATTTAATGAATTCATAATGTCTTTCCATACTTGATCAGCTAAATGAAGACCGTCTATAAAAATAATATCCCATTTATGGTCTTTTGAAAATTCTGGAAGTTCTCCTGCTTCTAACTTTTGAAAAAAGTCATCTGACTCTAGTTTATGTGTAGCTTGATTTGTTGTATCATCTTGGTTTTTATAGAATTTCTGAATATCATACCCTGGGTCAACTGAATGTTTTGTCTCTATATTTATATGATTGTAGTTCATGGCCGGATACTGTAGCCCTATTTCTAAATAATTTTTAGCATCTATTTCCTGTGCTATAAAATTAATAACGTCTCGTCTTAGCATAATATATTATATGTTTAATTCTGGTTATGTTTATATATCAAAGTAAAAAAGAACTCATTAAGAGTCCTTATTTACTTTAAGCTGGGCCACCTATTCCGAAAAAAGACAGATCATCGTCATCCATTTCTTGGGTATTAACTACATAGATAGAATCAAAAATTCCACCCTTTATAGCTTTAGCAAGTCCTTTCCTTTCTTGCTCTGGTCTCATTCCAGAAGTTGGCTCTTCTAGAATGTGTGCCATTTTACTAAATTGTTTTTTGGAATGTACTTATGTACATATATTATATATCAGTTAAAATAATTGATTCTATGAAAGAACCCATTCTTTTTCGCCAATTCTTGCAAACACCCCTAATGGCTTTATACCATGAATTTTTTTACTATCTAATAAGTGATAAATTCCATGTTCGATGTCTGCTACTGTTCTTTTTGAAAATCTTTTATCTAACCAAGCTTCTAACATATCATATAGTTCTTTAATGTCATTTGACATAGAAGGGCAAAAACTCCATAAAAAACAAAAATGTAGAAAAGGGCTTTCAGTTATTAGAGCTTGATTTGATAGATACTTTTCATGAATTACAACCTTTCCTTTTTTAGAATGATCTTTAATGTTAAACGTAGGACTTAATAAATATCTGCCTGAAAGTTTAAAAACTCTATCATATTTACTATAATCTATGTCTGTTAATGTATTTTTAAAAATATAACATTCTGTTGTATTTTTTATAAAAGATAGTTTTAAATCATTTTCAATAGATTTACCTTCTGGACTAACTAATAGCCTTGCAGCTTCATGTGAGTAATAAACACCATCTTTCATAAATTGCTTTATGTTAGGGTCTTCGTAAAAATATTTTACCTTTACGTTTTTAGGTAGATGAGGAGTAAATCTAGGTCCTATTTTTCTAAAACCTGCTTCAATTAAAATAATATCTGCATTGTTAAAATTAGCATTAATACTATTAATTGTACCAATAGTTTCAGCAAATCTAGTCTTTTCATTATTACCAAAAAGAGTATTAATTGCTGATGTGACTAAAAATAAAACTTTAGAATCTTTATTTAGAGACATGTTTTTTAATGAATTTATTATTATTTATCTGTTAAATAATTTATCTAATATTTTTAATTTAATCTTGTCAATTATCGTAAAGCTATCTGGGTTCCATAGTTCTCTATCATTTAACCTATCATATACTCTATATAAAGGTCTATATAGATATAAAAAATCCCAATGATCTATTACGAATCTTTTAACCGTTGTTTTATTTGGCAACCTAAAATAAAAGGCCAATAAAGAATGATCATAATAATTTACACTAAAATTAAATAGTCTAAATCCCCAAGATTCTTGACTATCATGTAAATCTATTTGTAAAAGATCAAACTTATAATTCCACTTATGAGTTTTCCAACTTACTTTTTCTAAAATATTATTCACTATACCCATCTATTACTTTTTTAATCTTAGCACATTTTTCATACTCTTCCTGTTCTTCAAAATGTTCTAGTAATTCTTCTAAGTTTTCTTTTTGAATGTCCGTTGGATCAAATGGATAAACTATAAAATCTTGATTTTCACTAGCATAATTTACCTCAATATTTGATGTATTATTAGAAGTATAGATTGCAGTATGCTCTAATAAATATTCTTCAAACGTTTTTCCACTTGTGACTATATTGTACATAACATCCATTGATGCGCACCAATCATAGATAAAATCTTCATCTTTAAAATCAGGATAATCGTCAAATATGTCCATTATATAATTGAATTAACAAACTGTTCAACTGTTTCATTTGAGCTTTGAAAATCTTCTATGAGTTTTCTTAATCCTTTTCTTGAAAACGTAAATAAAGTCTCATCAGTTACTTTATAATCATAAGGTGCTTTGTATGCAATATCTTTAGTTTGCCTTAATTCGTTTAAGGTTCTTTTCTTTGGCTTTAATTCTATTTTATCTTGTTTCATACTGATTATATTAAAGTTTATTCCTTTGTTTCAACCTTTTCCCACTTGCCATCCGTACTAAGTCTAAAACTACCATAATGTTTTTGTTTCCATAAACTTGGTTCAATTAAACTTAAAAAATAAATATCGTCTCTCTCATATAAGTGGTATATTTCACCCATGATGGGTTCAAAGTTACATTCAGCATTATAAACTAATGTAGTCCACTCATATTCATTCATTAAATTATCATACTCCGCCTTAATTTCGTCCATCTTTGATTGAAAGTACTTAGACGCCTTAATTGAATTTGAATTGTCGTGAATTACTGGCTTAAATGCCGGTGCACTTAGTGAAGTTGGATATGCCTTTTTCTTGGCATCATACTCACCTGTTTCTTCATTAAATACTATGTGATCAGGCTTCTTCTTCTGTGACATTGTCGGTTCCTTTTACCATCGCCTCAATCTCATCTAAAAATATCTTATCTGTCCACTCATGTCCACCTGCTAATTTTGCAGTACATCTCCAACATGTTACTGCTGTCGTATCTTGCCCTACATTGACTACTGTACCACAATATCTACATGGTAATTTTTTGTTAGCTTTGCTATTTCTTGCCATTCTTTGTTCTTTTAGAATTAATAATTGATTTGTATACAGCTAATGGAAATGCAATTGGAAAAAGTATGACTGCTATTGCAATACCTAAAGTTCCTATAAATACATCATAAATTACACTCTTAATCTTTTTCATTTTTATGTTTCTTTTTTCTACTGTATTTCTTTTTAATTTTATAGACGTTAGGCCTCATTGCATCCCAAATCTCTTGCATTGTTACGCTGATATGTTGTAAGCCTTTTCTATCTTTCATAATTATTATATGAAGAAAATTAAAAAAGTTTATAAACAATTCTAAGTATGTTGATATATATTATCTTAATAAAATAACAAAATTATGCAAACCGGAGCTTATATTATAGAGAACTTTTACAATAATCCTGAAGAAATTAGAAATTTTGCATTAAGTCAAGAATTTGGAGTAACTGGTAATTTTCCAGGAGGTAGAACTAAAAGTTTTGCAAAATGGGATGGACCTAAAGATATAATTCAAAAATACATTGAGCCATTCCATGGTAAAATTCTAGAATGGGAAAATGTTACACCATTTAATGCTGCTTTTCAATATACTACTTCAAGAAATAGAAGCTGGATCCATGCAGATAGACATACATCATGGGCAGCAGTATGTTATTTAACACCAGATGCCCCAATTACGGCAGGTACGGGTTTATTTAGACATAAAGAAACTGGCCTAGAATGGTGGCCTAAAGATAAAGAATTACAAGACATAGTAGGACGTGATTCTCAAGATATGACTAAATGGGAAATGACTACAATGATTGGAAATAAATTTAACAGGCTTATTTTATATAGAGGAAATATGTTCCACACTTCACTAGACTATTTTGGAACTAATAAAGAAAACGGTAGACTATTTCAAACATTCTTTTTTAATTCAGAACGTTAATATGTTCTGTGGTAACCATGACCGGCTACCCTAAACGTTCTTCTCCATGTACTTTTATCACTATAACTTTTATGAGGTTGAGTGTATTTAAACTTTTTAGCAATTCTATTGGCCTTTGGATTCGTCATATTAAGTTGCTTTACTCTTTTATATGGAGAGCAACTTAAAGTAAAAATACATAGAAAAACAAGTAGTCTCACTTTTTTAACTTAGGGCTCCAATTCTTACGAAGTCTATGTAATTCTCTAAATGCAGCTTTTTCATAGTCGTACATTTCAGCCCATGTTTGAGGAAAGAATCTTAAATAAAATTGACTAACAAAAACTAATATCCAGCCTGAAAGAAAAGGATAACTAAATTCTGGTTGATCAAATCCTAATGCTAATAAAACTCCACTACATCCGAAAAGAGTAAACATAAGATAAAATAATAAATCTAAATTAAAGAATGAGTCTGAACGATCATGTAAGATTGGTCTATATAAGTTAATTAAAACTCTTCTAATTTTCATAGCCCATTTGCTATAAGGCTTTAATAAAGTTGCTTCTAATGATTCTGTTGATTTTGGCATATTATTAATGTTTTTCTTTATATATCTTACAAACAGCTAAAATATCTATCTCCTCTATCACAAAGGAATGTAACTTATTTAACCCTATTAATATAATTTTCTTTTAATTCATAAACTTGTAAAGATTCTTGGCAAATAGCCTTTCCATTTTCAAAGTTTAATCTATGTCCATATTCACTTACCCATCCTACTTGTTTTCCTGGATTACCTATTACTAATGCATATGGCTTAACATTTTTAGTAATAACAGAACCTGCGCCTATAAGGGCATATTCTCCTATTTCATTTCCGCAAATTATTGTTGCATTAGCTCCAATGGAAGCTCCTTTTCTTAAAATTGTACTTTCATAAGAATCTTTTCTAACAATTGCGCTTCTTGGATTAGAAATGTTAGTAAAAACCATTGAAGGTCCTAAAAATACATCATCTTCACAAACAACTCCTGTATATATTGAAACATTATTTTGAACTTTAACATTATTTCCTAAGATTACGTTTGGGGAAATAACAACGTTTTGACCAATATTACATCCCTTACCTAATTTAGAGTTACTCATAATATGACTAAAATGCCAAATCTTAGAATTGCTACCTATATCAGCGTGTTCATCAATTACCGCAGTAGGATGTGCAAAATATTCTATATTCATTTTTTACTATCTCTTAATTTATAAATTTTTTCAATTATTTCTACAACCTTTAGTCCTTCTAAAATGTTAGTTGTAGGTGTAGATTTTCCATTTAGGGTTTCTACAATGTTTTCAAAAATATAATGATGATTAGCTGCACTTCCCTTATATTGACCATAATCGTTAGGTGGATTAGATGGAGCTAGTTTTGGCATTTCATAATCTTTAATATTACAATACTCTATTTCGTTCATATATTGACCTCCTACTTTAACACTACCATTACTGCCTATAATAGTAATACTACTTTCTAAATTAGAATTCCAAACTGCTGTTGAATAATTTAAGCAACCCATTCCACCATTAATAAATTCAAAATTAACCATACCAGAGTCTTCAAAATCAGTAGATTCTTGATGCGTAAAATCATTAAATTTACCTTCAATGTTAGTAATATCTCCAAAAAGCCAATACATTATATCAATAAAATGTGAAAATTGAGTAAATAAAGTTCCACCATCTTGATCTGCTGTTCCTTTCCATCCTCCTTTTTTATAATACCTGCCATCTCTATTCCAATAACAATTAACTTGTACCATAAATATCTCACCAATTGTTTTAGTTTCTATTATTTCTTTAAGCCATTTACTTGGAGGAGAATATCTATTCTGCATTACGGCAAAAACTTGTTTATGTTTTTGTAAAGCCTTATAGATTACATTTTCACATTTTTCTTTACTTAGTCCAATGGGTTTTTCTACTACAATATGTTTATTTTGATTTAAAATATCAATTGATATATCTGAATGGGATCCATTAGGTGTACAAACACAAACTATATCTATTTCTAGATCTGAATCTAACAATTCCATATGATTATTATAAAATGGAACATTATATTTTTCTAATCCTAAATTTTCTTTAGGAATTATATCACATACTGCTACTAATTCACATGAATTATTACGAGAGATCATTTCAGCATGCCTTTTGCCTATATGGCCCATGCCGATTACTGCAAATTTTATATTTTTCATTTTTTTAACTATTTTTTATATTGAACTATTAGATCTAAAGCAAGGCTTTAATAAAGTTGCTTCTAATGATTCTGGCATATTATTAATGTTTTTCTTTATATATCTTATAAACAACTAAAATATCTATCTCCTCTATCACAAAGGAACGTAACCACAGGTCCTTCTATTTTATGTTGTTCTATTAATCTTTCGGCTGCTAATATATTTGAACCGGCACTAATGCCGACAAAGAGTCCTTGTTCTAATGCGAGTCTTTTGCTTCTTGCTCTTGCTTCTTCTGTTGAAATTGTAATTATTTCATCAACAACATCTAAATCTACTAAGAATTTACTGCCATCTCCAATACCTTGAATACCATGTAGTCCAGGTTCACCTCCACTCATTACAGGAGATTCACTAGGTTCAACCGCTATAGTTTTTATATCTTTAAATAAAGTTTTTAATCTTTTACGGCAGCCCATCAGAGTGCCTCCTGTGCCTGTACCTGTAACAAAAGCTTCTACATGTCCAAGTTCTTTATTCTCATGCCACCATTCAAGAATCTCCATACCAGTTGTGTGATAATGTGCTTTTATGTTTAACTCATTATGGAATTGATTACAATTAAACCAACCTTTCTCTTTACATAAATCATCTCTTAATTGAATAGCGTGTTCAAAATCACCTGCCTCTACTTCAATTAATTCTGCACCATAAAATTCTAATGTCTTTTTTCTTTCAATTGACATATTATTTGGCATTACAATAACACAATGATAACCCATTTCAGCAGCTAACCATGCAAAACTAACTCCCATATTTCCGGAAGTTGCTTCACAAATAGTATCTCCTTTTTTCAAGAGTCCTTGTTTCTTGGCTGTATTTAGTATATTAAATGCAGGTCGATCTTTAATACTTCCAGTTGGATTAAAGAGTTCAGCCTTTGCCCAAAGATTCTTACTGATTTGAATCATTGGTGTTTTTCCTATAAAATTACTTAACATTTATTAGGTATATTTTTTATATTGAACTATTAAGTCTAAAGCAAGGCTTTTAAATTGAGTCTGTAATAATTCAGTATTTGGAACTACACAATGTCCTCCTATTCCATTTTCAGGTGGAAAAAGATTAGGTCTAATTACATTAGGCATTTCTAATTCAATATATCCAGAATTATAAGTTTCAGTCCATTTATTAATAACACTAAAGTCTATGTCATATTCATCACACATTTTTTTCATTTCTGCGTGCCATGCAATACATAAACCATAATATGTTGTACTTGTTAATTTTGCAAGCTCAGTAGAATCTGTATTTTCAACTTCAATAAATTTAATCTTTAAATCATTATAATGTTTTTTAACTATTTCTAAATCTTCTTTAGAATTATATCCTATAAATTTATAAAAAGTTTCTATACCTTGTTTTAAATTTGGATGAACTCCTCTAACCGGTGAGTGTACGCAATTATTTTTTAATTTTTTAGTTGTGCCAACAGGAACCGTAGAATGTATTATTGTAACTAATGGTTGATATTTTTCAATATATTCATTTGTAATTTCTATAAATTTTTTAGAATAAGGTAAGCATATATTTAGAATGTCAACTTTTTTATTTATTGTATCTAAATTTAGATCTTTAATCATTGGTTCTATACCTTTAGCTTGATAAACTCTTGCTAAAGAAGATCCAATTTCTCCATTTCCTATAATTGCAATATTGTTCATGATTTTTTTCGTTTTTTTAATTTAAGCGGTCTGGACGAGACTCGAACTCGCGACCCCCTGCGTGACAGGCAGGTATTCTAACCAACTGAACTACCAGACCATTTGAGCGAAAGACGAGATTCGAACTCGCGACCCTAACCTTGGCAAGGTTATGCTCTACCAGCTGAGCTACTTTCGCTTATAAAAAAGTTACCAGACAGGGATTCGAACCCCGACTATCTGGACCAAAACCAGAGGTACTACCATTATACTATCTGGTAATAACTTTCTAAATTATATATCTCTTATAAAAAGAACTCTGTACTCCGTAGGGGAATCGAACCCCTGTTTTATGGATGAAAACCATATGTCCTAACCCCTAGACGAACGGAGCAAATATTTTAATCAAGTGCGTTATCGTTTAAAGCTTCTACTATTAGATCTCCATCTTTTCCATGGCTACCTTCTTCTAAGTCAGCCCACTCTCCAGAATCTAAATCTAAAATTAAATATTCGACTCCATTTGAGTCTTCTGCAACTCTTACAAGATATTTATTTTCACCTATCTTAAGGTCGTACTCTTTAGTTGTAGCATACCAAACTTCCTTTGATTCTAAAACTTTTATTTCTTCTTGATTTTCCACTTTTATTATATAATACTATTTTCTATTGTTTATATTTTTGTATTAATAAATTCCTAACTGTTTTTACTTTTTTAATTTGATTTGCATCTGGCTTAGATGTTTTTTCTTTTTCTCTGTGTTCTAACACGTCAGTTGGATTTGCATTCTTTAAATATGGAGAATATATTAAAATTTTTGTGCCTTCTTGTTTTGAAGTTAAACATAATAAAATATCTGCTCCAGTTTTATCCGTTAGTATTGGGTTTTTAAACAAATTGATTAAATGTTTTTTATGAAAAGTCATACCTCCTTTTAAATAGTCTACCTCAACTGTATTTTTATTAGTTTTTTCTAAAATACCTTTTATTTGCTGATTTTCCATAGTTAATTTTGGATGCCAAAAAATACCATTACCATCTTCATAATTTCCTTTATCATTTTTAAGAAGTTGCCAACCATATTGATGGACTATTGCATTATTTTCATGTGCAATGCTAACCATTGTTTTTGCATAATCTTTAGTAGGAATATAATCATCATCTAACATCATTACATAATTAGTAGGTGCACTTTGTGCTAATTCATATCTTCCTAGTTTTTCTATATTATAATTTGATAAAACATAATGCCAATTTCTTAATTTATATTGATTAACAAAATTTAAGTATGTTGTAAAAAGCCCTTGATCCTTAATTCCTAAAAAACATGCTATTATTTTTGCAGGTTCGTGTGTTTGCTTTCTAACAGCATCTAATTGCTCTATTAGAAGTTGAGAATCTTTATTAAAATAGTTAAGATATAAAGTGTAATTTTCCATCTTTGTATATATCTTTTAGACACTTTTTTGTATTTTTCTTGGCTAACTCTATTGCCTCTAATTCTTTAGGATTTGCATCCTTAAAATGTTTATATCTTTTAATGCTATCTATGAGTTCTTCAGTGTCTTGTAAAAAATGAATCCACTCATGAATAATCGTATCTATAATGTCTTTTACTTTCTCGTGAATTAATGGATAGACTATAATTTCATTATCAGTATAATCATATTCTCCATAACATCTTTGTTGCCTCTTCCAATCTATCCAAAGTTTTGGTAATTTTTCATTAGATGGAAGATTATGCATACACCAATTTGCAACAGTAAATGTCAATTGTTCAACATCCTTTTTTCTTTTCCATTTTAATGAAGTATTTTTATGCCATTTCTTTTGCATCTAACTTAAATTTAGGATGGTACCACATCAACAGGTATAGAGCAGTTTTTTACTTGATTCTGCTCTTGCTCGCATTCGTTCCAAACTTTCAGCAATGCCTGTTGTACGCTTATGCTATTTGGATAAGCTGTTTCCGCTTGTATCTCTTTTATTCTATCAGTTGTCATATAATTAATTTTAGTGTTTCAAATCCGTAAAAAACCGACTCCATACCCAGAGCGTTACCCTTAATACTATTGTATTAGAGTTATTTCAAAGTTTTTAGGTAGTGGTGTGTAGTCTTTTCCATTTTAATGAAGTATTTTTATGCCATTTCTTTTGCATCTAACTTAAATTTAGGATGGTACCATATCATTCTACCATTTTTATCTTTTTCTTTAGCCATTTCAGGATTGCCATAGCATTTCATAAATTTATCAGTACTTGCTTTAACTCCAAATGGATTATCCCAATCCTTAATACTTCCTCCTCCATTTAAGTATGCCTCTAGTGGTATTGTATAACAAAGTTCTGTTATTTCATTAAAATATATTGATAGTGCTTGTCTTGCTATTAAAAACGGATTTAAGTTTGGAATTCTATAAATAATTTCTGCTCTTAAATAATTACCAATACCATTAAAGTATTTTTGATTTAAGAGAACTTCACAAATTGGCTTGTTAAATGCAGGTTTACCTAAATTATCTCTAAGATTATCACAAAATTGACCAAACTCAGTAGTTGGATCTGGTCCTCTATCTTCTGACCAATAACTGTTTGGCCACCATTTACCAAATCTCCTTACATCTACGAATGACAGAGACGTGCCATCATGTGCCTCAAATATCAAATGACTGTGTTTATGTTCTTTTCCTGTTTCAGTCAACCTGAAATGACCAGACATGCCCATAGACATTCTGATAGGGTACTGATCCATATATAAAATTAGCTCTTTACCTCGACTTTGTGCAGTTATGCCATAATCTTCTCTTGGCATTATAAATTTATCCCATTTATGAACTGGATTCTTTTTAGGACTTTTAAATGATTTTCCCTTTGCTGCTTCGTTAATATAATCTACTGTAAGTCTGAGTTCGGCTAATTCTGGCATGTTTTTTAGTTTAAAATTATATTACCAAGTGAAAAAATGTTTCAATAAGAAAAAGTCTATTTACTATTTTTTATTTAAAAAATTAAAAACATTTTCAATTATATAATTTTGTTGATGTATAGAAAGCTCAGTGTGCATTGGTAAAGATATTACTCTTTTTGAAAGAAGTTCTGTATTATCCATTACATTAGTAACTGAATGTATTTTAGAAAACATTTTTTGTTGATGAGCTGGTACTGGGTAATATACCATTGCAGGTATATTTTTAGAAGATAAATAGCCTATTAGTTCATCTCTATTTACATTTTTATTTAATTTAAGCGTATATTGATGAAAAACGTGATTTGAATCTTTATCTCTTTTTGGAATTTCTAAATCATCATGTTTGCTAAAGTATTTATCATAGTAGTCGGCTGCCTTTCTTCTATTAAAAATATATGAATCTAATTCTTTAAGTTTAATTCTTAATATAGCCGCTTGAATATTATCTAATCTAGAATTACAACCTACTATGTCATGATAATATTTTTTACTTTGTCCGTGATTTGCAATCATTTTTAATCTTTGTGCTAATTCATCATCGTTAGTCATTAAAGCTCCTCCGTCCCCATAACATCCTAAATTTTTAGATGGAAAAAAACTAGTACATCCAATGTCTCCAATTGTTCCTGTTTTCTTAGATTTTGAAAACCCATAATAATCACTTCCAATTGCTTGAGCGTTATCCTCAATTACAAAAATATCATGTTGATTAGCTATTTCCATAATTTTTTTCATGTCACACGATTGGCCAAAAAGATGGACAGGTACAATAGCTTTTGTTTTTTTAGTAATTGCCTTTTCAATTTCTTTAACTGAAATATTAAACGTATTTGGATCACAATCAACAAATACTGGTTTAAGACCTAATAGAGCAATTACTTCGGTAGTTGCAATATATGTAAACGATGGAGTAATTACTTCGTCACCTGGTTTAAGGCCTAATCCCATCATTGCAATTTGAAGAGCATCTGTTCCGTTTCCACATGTTATTACATGTTTAACTCCTAAATAAGATGCAAGTTCTTTTTGAAAATTTAATACATTTTTTCCATTAATAAATTGAGTTGTATTTATTACTTCATTAATTGCGACATCAACTTGATCTTTAATTTTTAAATATTGACCTTTTAGGTCAACCATTTGTATATTTAATTCATTGTTATTTTCCATAAAGTATATATCACCAAGTAAAAAAATGTTTTAACCAAGCAAACAATCCATTAAGCTGTAAAACTGCTAAATTCCATTGTTTTTTCTGTGCAGTTTGAACTAATACACATGCAAATCCTAAGATGTATAATGTAGGCTCAACAGTCCACTGTGCTGCAATTAAAAAGCCAGCACCCATATAACCTACTCTAGTCGCCATTCTTTCTCCTGGAGAAAGTTTCTTATTTGCGACCATCATCTTCAATATCTTTCTTTTCATCTTTAACTTCTCTTGAAAAAGCAAATTTATAAAGATGCAATTCCCTTAAAGGAATGTCTCTAATATATTTTATCTTTTTCTTTATTTTTTATCGGTAAGTGGTGCCTTGAATAATAATCTATTTCTTCAGGCTTTTCCGGTGTTTCTTTACTAAATACTTTAAACAAAACAAAAGTAACTGTGATAAAAAAACCAACCACAAAAATAACACTATCCATTATTTGAGCTGAGTCTATATTTACTAAGTCTATAATTAATTTCATTTTAAAATTTTAGTTTTCTTTTTTTGTTTGACTGGTGGAAACCTACCCCAATTTCCATGTCCATCATAATCAATGTCGTCCTTTATACTAAACTGACTTTCATTTCTTTCTTCTTCTCTTTTATTAAAAACCCAAAAGAAAATGTAAGTTGTTGTAATTGAAAACCCAACTACGAATATAACAAACCCAATCATTTTTCTAATTCCTTTATTATTTTTTCAACTCTTTTTACTCTTTCAGATTTTCCATGCTCCTTCTCCTGTATTTTATGTTGTGTGTTTATCATCCTCACTAGGAAAAACATGTAAGTCGCAAATATAACAAAGCCTACGGCGAATATTGCAAAATCCATAACTTTACTTTTTAGTTGTATTAAAGAAATTTGCAAGACCTAAGATCGATGGTACCCAAATACCAACAAACATTCCTTCGTCTTTCATACCACTAAACCATAGTGTGACTGAAAATAAAAAGCTTAAAAAAGCTAATAAAATCGGGTAATACTTTTGTAAAAATTCCATAATTCTGTTTTTTAATTGTTTATAGTTATATAAATAAATTTAAAAATGTTTAACTTTGTTTAACCTTTTTTAAACATAGTTAAAGACGTCCTTAAATATATCATTCCGTACTCTCTTTAAATATTTTTTTCTAGTTTTAAGTGATGCAAATGGTACAGACCAAAATTGTCTTGTTCTTGAAAAAAGAAGAGACGGCTTCCAGCCAAAGACAAATGTATAAACTCCCATGACAAGTCTAAGCTTGACTGAATTAAGATACAACGTTAAAACGGGAAGAGCGG
>Ga0228642_1000564_pt1 | contig 14392 bp, 8 predicted proteins | sample 53DmetaG_FD_190071 | JGI IMG/M metagenome (GOLD analysis project Ga0228642, IMG submission 190071) | Seawater microbial communities from Monterey Bay, California, United States - 53D | ecosystem: Environmental > Aquatic > Marine > Coastal | place: USA: California | collected 2016-09-29
TGAAGACAACGCCGTAGAAAATAAAGAAGCAGCGCAAACTGAAACACCTAAAGATGAAATCTCTTACAGGGAGGTAAAAAAAGATGGGACTATTAAATTAGACCTAGGAAAACTAAAAGAATTTCAAACTAAAAACACAGATCAAGATGCCAAAAGGAGTGAAGTACATGAAAGCAAAGCCCAAAGCGAAGAAGAAAGTAGTAACAAAGAAGAAAGCGCTGAAGAAGAAAGCATACTAGAAGAAGTATCCGGTACTGAAGAAACCCCTGTAACAGTTCAAACAAATGACCCTGTTATTGAAAAAAAGCCAGAGGCTACTCCGCAAAGAACTTTACCGGAAAATATTGAAAACCTGGTTAAGTTTATGGAGGATACTGGCGGGAGCATAGAAGAATACGTTAGATTAAATGCTGACTATTCAAACATAGATGATACTGCGTTATTAAAAGAATATTACAAGTCAACAAAAAGTCATTTAGATAATGACGAAATAAGTTTTTTAATTGAAGATAACTTCTCATACGACGAGGATATTGACGATGAAAGAGATATTAGAAAAAAGAAGTTGACACTAAAAGAAGAAGTTGCAAAAGCTAAGAAATTTCTTAATGGTATGAAAGATGAGTATTACAAGGAAGTCAAGTTGGGTTCCAAGTTATCGTCCGAGCAGCAAGAAGCTATTAACTTTTACAATAAGTACAACCAAGAACAAGCTACCACTAGTGAGGTTCAAAAAAAACAGTACAAGCAATTTGAGCAAAGTACCAATAATGTTTTTAACGAAAATTTCAAAGGTTTTGATTTTAAAGTAGGAGACAAAAAATATAGGTATAATGTAAAGAATGCAAGTGATGTTAAGAATTACCAAAGCGACATATCTAATTTTGTGAGGGAGTTCCTCGACGAAAATGATATGATGAAAGACGCTAAAGGTTATCACAAAGCTTTATATGCAGGTAAAAATATTGATAAAATTGTATCACATTTTTATGAGCAAGGTAAAGCTGATGCTATAAAACAAACCGCTATCAATTCTAAAAATATTGATATGGGCGCTAGAACTAATAAACCAGTTATAGAAGCCGGCGGAATGAAATTTAAAGTGTTAGGTGGAGAGAATAGTTCAAAGTTGAAATTTAAAATAAAAAAATAAACAACTAAAAACTAAAAAAAAATGGGATTTAATACATCTTTAGGATTAGGTGGATCATTTTCACTAACTCCTATGCCAAACCCAGTAGTAAGCAATGCAAACTACATTGACTTTACAGCTCAAGCTACAGCTGGATGGGCACAACAATATTTACCTGAATTATACGAGGAAGAAGTAGAGAGATACGGAAACCGTACAATTGGTGGATTTTTACAAATGGTAGGCGCTGAAATGCCTATGGAATCTGATCAAGTAGTTTGGTCTGAGCAAAATAGATTACATATTGCATACAAGCATGTCGCTGGAGCCAGCACTAAAGTAGAGTTAGCGATTTCTACAGGTATTGTAACTTTAGGAACTACGCTTAACAACTCTATTAGAATAGGTAGTACGGTTCTTGTTACTGATACTGCTACAGGTCTTAAAACTCTTAAATGTTATGTTTCCGCTTCATCTGGGCAAACTGTAACATTGAAAGCATATACTGCTGATAACTTTACTTCTATTGCAGGTAGTGGAAATGTAGGTGTAAATATATTCGTATATGGTTCTGAATTTGCTAAAGGATCTGCTACTATGGCTGGACAACTTAAGCCAGAATTCCAACAGTATAGTAATAAGCCAATTATTTTAAAAGATCATTTTGAAATCAATGGTTCAGATACTGCTCAAATTGGGTGGGTTGAAACAACTGATGAAGCAGGACAATCTGGTTTTTCTTGGTACTTAAAAGCTGCTGGAGAGACTCGTTTACGTTTTGAAGACTACTTAGAGACTTCTATGATCGAATCAGTTAAAACAACATCTACCGCAGCCTTAAACGCTGGATCTGTTTCAGGTATTACTGGTACAGAAGGTTTGTTTTCTGCTATTGAAACTAGAGGTAATGTATTTGAAGACTTAGCCTCTTTAACGGACTTTGATCTTTTACTTAAAAATCTTGATAAGCAAGGTGCTATTGAAGAAAACATGTTATATGTTAATCGTGAACTAGCTCTTACTTTTGATGATATGCTAGGTGCTATAGGAGGTGGTTATGCTTCTTCTGCAGCTGGCGTTGGTGCTTCTTTTGGAGTATTTAACAATGATGCTGATATGGCATTAAACTTAGGTTTTTCTGCTTTCCGTAGAGGATCTTATGATTTCTACAAGTCAGATTGGAAATACTTAAACGATGCTGCTGCAAGAGGTGGTTTTGGAGATGTTTCAGGATGTTTAATTCCTGCTGGAACTTCTACTGTATATGACCAGTCAATGGGTAAAAACATGACCCGTCCTTTCTTACATGTAAGATATAGAGCTTCACAAACTGACGACAGAAGATTAAAATCTTGGGTTACTGGTTCTGTAGGATCTGCTTCTTATACTGGAGATGACAAAATGGAAGTGCACTACTTATCTGAAAGATGTCTAGTAGTTCAGGGAGCTAATAACTTCGTGATGCTAAAAGAATCATAATAAGTAAATTAATGTAATATTACCCTCGTAACAATTACGGGGGTAATTATTACTCTTATACGACAATAGCCTCTTATTATATATATAAACCAGCTATCGTCACGTTTTACAAACTATTAAATTATATTATATTATGGCAGCAAAAAAAGCGCCAGCAACGAAAGTTGAGGTTGCTCCTCAGCAAGATGTAGTGGCTAAAGCCGCTTTACTAGTACAACAACCGGAACAACAATCAGTTAAACCAAGCTGGGAAATAAAAGATAGACAGTATTATTTAACTGCTATGAGTCCTTTAACTTATGTATTAAATTCAAAGTCTACTCCAAGGAAACCATTGTTATGGTTTGACGAGGGAGCAGGTTACAATAGAGAATTAAGATACGCTAGTAATCAAAGATCTTGTTTTATAGACGAACAAGACGGTAATGCAATACTTGAACATATAGTTTTTAAAGAAGGAGTGTTGTATGTACCTAAAACAAATCAACCTTTACAAAAACTTTTAAGTTTATATCATCCTAAAAAAGGATATGTTTATGCAGAAAGAGACGATATTGCTGAAGCAAAAGAAGACTTAGTAGATATTGAAACTGAAATGCAAGCTTTAAATACAGCTATGTCCATTGATATAGATCAAGCCGAAGCTATACTTAGAGTAGAGTTAGGTTCTTCTGTTGACAAAATGAGTTCTTCAGAACTTAAAAGAGATTTGTATTTATTTGCTAGAGAAAACCCAGTGTTGTTCTTAGAATTAGTAAATGATGATAATGTTCAATTAAGAAACTTAGCTATCAAAGCTAGCGAGATGGGTATTATTAGGCTATCTCAGGATCAAAGAACTTTTACATGGGGTTCTACAGATAGAAAGTTGATGACAGTGCCTTTTGATGAAAACCCGTATTCTGCATTTGCGGCTTACTTAAAAACAGATGAAGGAGTAGAAATTTTCAAATCAATAGAAAAAAAGTTAAAATAGTGTGATTATTATAAGTAGTGCATCTGCTTAATAGTGGCTGCACTACTATAATAAAAATAAAAATATGGCGATTGACGTAAACAAAGTATATACTACAGTTTTATCTATAATAAATAAAAAAGGTAGTGGTTATTTAACACCAGATAATTTTAATAAAATAGCTAAGGTAGTACAATTAGAATTACTAGACAGAGCCTTCTATGAATACAACAGAGCTGTAACAAAGCAATCAAGCGGAAGAGGGGTTGAAGGTTACGGTGATATTCCTAGAAAAATACAAGACAAAATAGATCCTTTTTGTGCGACTAGTACAATATCATTATTATCAGGAGTAGGTAATTTACCTAACTCATCAACTGGTTCTTATAATGTAAAAGGTGTCTATAATATTATAAATGTTTCATCTACGGATCATTTAACTCAAGTAGAAAGAATAGATAAATCTAAATTAAGTTTTTTACTAGCTTCACCATTAACAGCGCCATCTACTACATTTCCTATGTATTATGTTAGCTCTGATTCTATATATGTATACCCAACTACTTTAACATCGGTTTCAATGTACTACATTGGTACACCGGCAGATCCTAAATGGAATTCAACGGTTGATACCGCGAGTTTCGGTACACCTATATATAATTATACTACAACAGGCTCTACAAACTTTACGTTACACCCTTCGGATGAAGTAGACTTAATACTAGGTATATTGCAATACTTTGGTATAACAATTAAAGATCCTTTAGTTATACAGTCTGCAATGCAAGAACAACAATCAATAACACAACAAGAGCAATAATATGGGATTATTAGACGGACAAACAAGTCAAGATTACTACGAAGCTTCGGTATTTGGAGGTTATCAGTATACATCTATAAAGGAAATTGTAGATAATTTCATGATTGCTTATGTAGGTGACGGTAAACTTATAGACAGAGTTGCAAAATCTGATGTAATATTTCATGCGAAAAGAGGATTGCAAGAATTTAGCTATGATGTTTTAAAAACAGTTAAACTTCAAGAAGTAGAGTTAGGAGCATCGCTTTCTATACCTATGCCGCAGGACTATGTTAACTATGTTAAAATATGTTATATAGACAACTCTGGTATTCGCAGGATCATTTACCCTACTAGACTAACCGCGAACCCAACAGAAGCGCCCGTACAAGACGATAAGCATGCTTATGTATATGATTCTAATGGCGACATTGTAGAAGGCAGTTCAATTACAGAAGAAAAGTGGAAAAACTTTGATACTAAAAATGTAACAGGGGATTTGTCTTCAGAAGATAGTGTGTATTTAACTACTAATGATTATTTAAGAAGTGATTATGGTAGAAGATACGGGTCAACACCGGAAACCACTCAAGTAAACGGATTTTTTACAGTTAACGAAAGAACAGGTAGTTTTGCTTTTAGTAGTGATTTAGCAGGTAAAATAATAGTTATAGAATACATATCTGATGGCTTAGGCACTGATGCAGAAATGAAAATTAATAAACTTGCAGAAGAAGCATTATACAAGCATATAGCTTACAATGTTTTGGCAGCAAAAAGAAATATATCTGAATATATAGTACAGAGATATAAGAAAGAAAAAAGAGCATCTCTTAGAAACGCTAAATTAAGATTATCAAATATGAAGTTATCTGAGATGACTCAGGTAATGAGAAATAAATCAAAACAAATAAAACACTAGCACATGGCTGAAGATAAAAAAGCATTTCTTCAGGGTAAAATGAATAAAGACATTGACGCTAGGCTCTTACCTAACGGGGAATACCGTACGGCTCAAAATATTCAAATTTCTACTTCTGAAGCTCAAGACGTTGGTACAATTCAAAACATAAAAGGTAATTCATTAGTGCCCTTAGGACTACTAGATAATTTCAATAATTTAGAAACTATAGGTTGCTATTTTGACGAACCTAATGATAGAACATTTTATTTCATAACTAACTACATTTGCCCTAACTCTACAGAAGGAGGATTAATAGGTGCTTCTGACGGACCAAAAACAGCTGGTCAACAAGAAGCAGAAGGTTTTACAGAATTAAATCCTGAGCAATTGTTTTGTGCAATACTAATGCATAAGCAAGATGGCGGTATTTCAGTTTTATCTCAAGGTTTATTTTTGAACTTTTCCAAAACTCACGAAATAACTGGTGTTAATATTTTAAATAACTTGTTATTTTTTACAGACAACTTTAACCAACCTAGAAGAATAAATATATCAACAGCCTTAAATAATTCTGGCTTTTATGATTCCGAAAAAAAGATCAGTGTTGCTAAGTTTGCTCCGTTTTATCCCTTAAGACTACTAGACAGTTCTAATGATTCTTCAGCTACCACAGATGCAGATATAGAATCTGACTTTTTAGAAAATCAATTTGTTAGGTTTAGCTATAGGTTTAGATATGAAGATGGTGAATATTCTACAATAGCTCCGTTTACTCAAGCGGTTTTTTTACCTGAAATATACAAAGATGATTCAACAGGATTATCTTTAGATCAAATAAAAAAGATGGCTCAGAATAATGAGCTGGACAGCATGATTAATTGTATAAATAAAATTATTTTTCAATTAAAAATGCCTGAAAATTCCTCAAATGTATTTAATACATATCAAATAAAAGAAGTCCAAATACTCTGCGCTATTGATGGTGACCTACCTATTAGAGTCGTAGACGTTCTACCTAATTCAACTACCGTGTCCGATGCTGGTATTATAAATTATACTTACGAATCTTCAGAGCCTTTTAAAACATTACCTAGAAGTCAAGGAACAAGAGTGTTCGATAATGTGCCTCTAAAAGCGCAATCGCAAGAAATTATAGGTAACAGAGTAGTATATGGAAACTATATTGAAAAAAGAAGCCTAAGCAAAACAAGATTAAACTTTGAAGTTAATACTTCTTTGAAAAACGCAGGAGACTCAAGTGAAAGTGATTATCTTTATAAAGAATATAAATATCATTCTATAAAGCAAAGAAGAGAGTATCAAGTAGGGGTTGTTTTGTCTGATATATTTGGCAGACAATCACCGGTTATATTACCTATAGAGCTCAACGGAAAAACATCGTTAAAAAGATCTTCAGCATATGTTCCTGCTAAGTCAAAAGATTTATTTGATTCTAGAGTTTGGAATGATTATTCTGTAGAATCAAATAATATAGAAAACTGGGGAGATGTTTTAAGGATTAGGTTTGAAGATATAATAGGTGATGCCTATGATTCTAATACTAATCCTTACGGGTGGTATTCGTATAGAATAGTTGTAAAACAACAACAACAAGAATACTATAATATATACGGAGACGGAATAGCTAGAAATAATGGTAGCCCAACGGCTTTAATAAATTTAGCCGGGGATAATGTAAATAAAGTTCCTAGAGACGTTACAGACACTGATAGAGAAACAGGCTTAGCTGGTAGTAAAATTAGACTATATCCTAAAGTTGTAAATTACAATGTTAGATCTATAGTTTCTTCTAACGATCCTGACCCTGCCTATGCTTCATATGAAGCTCCTTACGTGCCAAATGTAGGAGGGTTATTATCTTCAGATGGCTTACTAAACGTTATTGAAATAGGTACGCTCAAAGAACACGGGATGAATCCCGATTTAACTCACAGTGATGCTTATTTTGACGACACTTTATTGCAAATAACCGGTATTAGAAAAGGTAGATTACTAGCTAAACTAGCATTGCCGGATAATACAACAAATTTGCCAGCAACAGCAAACCAAGGTGCTATTTCTGTTTTTGAGACCGAACCTTTTAAATCTAAAATAGATATATTTTACGAAACTTCTTCAGCTGGATTAGTATCTGATATTAATACCGCTGTATTATCTTCATTTACAGGTTTAAATAAAATTAATATACAGAAAATTAACGGAGGTATACAAGAAAGTGATCCGATAGGTAGTAAAATAGGTATAGTTACCGCTTCTAATGATCAAGGCCAGCAAGACGCCACCATGACTCTTTTAGGTGTTCAACAAATCAGCAGGGACACAGGTATTACTTCGGAATTGCAAGATGATGTTTTTGAAATCGTAGAGGATCTATCTGATAATAAACATTATATTGAATTTAAGGGTAAATTAACACTTGATGAAGAAAGAGAAGAATTATTTTATGGTACCCATGGTTACTTCTACACGTTTAATATCCAAGCAATTTTTGGAGGAGAAATAATTACAAGAACTATAGAAAATTATACTATATCCTCAGGAGGGCAATTTGAAGAACGTATTAAATTAGAAAATGCTTTACCTGTTTTAACGTTAACTAACGATAACGAAGGTTTTGCTTATAGTACAGGTAGCGAAATGATACCTATAAGCGAAGATGATTCAAGCGCAAACGAGGATGTATTAATAGGTAGAATGGGAGCTACTAATGGGTCTGCACTTGTAAGGGAGCAAGACTCCGGTCTTTTATATCAAGACGTAAATAATTCAGTTGGCTCGGGTGATGACGCGGACGATGTATTCCCTTTTATTGTAAATTCAAATACCGGTGAAATATTTATAAGGCAAGGAGCTAATTTAACACCTGGAAATGTTTCAATGACTATAACGGTTTTTGAAAATGGAATAGAAAATATAGTAGATTCAGATGGCAATAAACCATTCACAAATAAAGAAATTAGAATAGTAGTTAGTATAGGTCAGACATCAGGGTTTAAAACAGTTTATCTCACACCAGATATTGACCCTAGTCCTTGGGAAGGTATAGGTGAATTTGAATCCTCTTCGGATGCAGAGCGACGAACTTCTGTAGCCGTATCACACAACGGTGAACAAGATCTTCCAGAGAAAGGTAATTTAATTATGATTGGGAACAGAGACGCTCCTCAAGGAGGCTTTCAGCCTTTCGTAGGCAGAAATCTATGGTGGGGTGTTACTACTGAGACTGGGGAATTTTCTCAGGAAATAGTTCAAGTAGATTCACAGGGTATTGTTATTGCAACAGATGGCTTGTAATTATTAATAAATAAATAAATTAACACGTAATATTATTATTATGGCGTATACATTAGAAATATCATATTTCAATTCTGTAGTAATAAAACCACATACAGATTTAGTTACAGGAGTGTTTAGTGGAGGAGGACCCCCTGGCATAGACTTCAATGATTTTAATGCAGCAGTACAAGCTTCAAATTGGCACGTAGAAGAGTCTAGGATCAAAGGTGGGTTTAACGAAGATTCTATGGGTTATGGTGTTAAAGCGTACGCTACCGACGAAAGTTACGATTTTAATCACAGATTTAATGCAATGATATATTCTGGAATATTTAATTCTAGAACAGATATAAACCAGACAAATGAATTCAACTCTTCTGAGCCTATAACTAGGGCTGTAGATGCTTCTGATGGTAGTATTCAAAAGTTATATGCTGAAGATACTAACTTAATTATATTTCAAGAGAACAAAGTTAGCTCGGCTTTAATAGATAAGGATGCTGTTTTTACAGCAGAAGGTTTAGGATTAACAACATCTGGAGTTAAAGTTATTGGCCAGATTGTTCCTTATTTAGGAGAGTATGGTATAAGTAAAAACCCTGAAAGCTTTGCTGTTTATGGGTTTAGAAAATACTTTACAGATAAAAATAAAGGTGTTGTACTTAGATTATCTAGAGACGGAATAACTGAGATTTCATCTTATGGAATGCGAAGCTTTTTTAGAGATGAATTAAAAAATGCAGACAAAGCGTATGGTATGTTTGACGTGCATTCAAAAAACTATGTATTAAGTTTACAGGGATCAACTGATTCAGATTACAATAAACAAACATATTCAAACAACGCTTTTAACACAAGCATAACTCCGCTTAGAACAAATTATAAAACGCTATCTTTTGATGATAGAGTAAATGGTTGGACGTCGTTTCATACTTATAAACCTAGATTTGGAGGTAGTTTAGCTAATAAGTTTTATACTTGGAACGCTGGTGATCTTTATGAGCACTATTAAAACAATAACAAGAATACCTTCTACGGCGAATTTAACCCTAGTACTATAACTATAGTAAGTAATCAAAATCCTTCTTTAGTTAAGTATTATAAATCGGTTAATTACGAAGGAACTAAAAACTGGAAAGTTATAGAATTATTCTCTCCAGCAGACGATGATAATGATTATAATGCTTATCCTATACCTGGAAACATAACAGGTAGATATTTGTCTCCGTACGACGGAAACTTAAAGTATGTAGGTTTCACGCCTTTAGAAAAAAAATATTACGGGCAAATAAAAATCAATGATACATCGACAATATCGGGGGTTAGTGCACTGAATACAACAGGTATTAAAGGATTTTTTGCAGAAGTAACGTTTGAGCACGAGCCTGTAAACAACGATAAAATATTAAACATAACAAACCATGCTGAATTATTCTCAGTAGGGTTTAATTACGAACAATCTTTATATTAATAAATTATGGACAAAAGTGTTTTAGGCATGATAGGAGGTCAGTTCTTAGGCGGCCTTGGACAAGCTATATTTGGCGGTGCAGCTAGAAGAAAAGCAGCTAGAAGAGAAAAAGCTTTACAAAAACAACTTTATAGGTTAGAACAAAACAGGCAGGCTATTGTTAATCCTTTTGCAGATATAACAGATTTATCAAGTCAATTATCAAATCCATTTGCAAACCTACAAGTTGCTACTGAAGCAGCAGAAATGCAAGCTCAACAAACAGATATATCGCTCGCTAGCAGTTTAGATACATTAAGAGCTACAGGAGCTGGAGCCGGCGGAGCCACTGCACTAGCACAGGCAGCTTTAAGTTCTAAACAAGGTATCTCAGCTAGCATAGCGCAACAGGAAGCCAGAAACGCGCAATTAAGAGCTCAAGGGCAGCAGCAATTAGAAATGAATAGAATGAAAGAACAACAGCGAATTCAAATGGCTATGGCTCAAGGTAAGCAATTCGTATTTGGAGCTCAAGAATCTAGAGAAATGCAAAAATTAAATAGAGTATCTGCTCAATTAAGTAACGCTTCCCAACAATCAGCAGCTTATGGTTCTCAAATGATGGGTGGTATTGGTCAAATGCTAGGCGGTATTGGTAGTTTTGGATTAGCAGGCGGATTTAAGAAGAATTAAAAAGATAATTATAATTAAATAAAGATGGCAAAACAACAAACAAGAACGTCAGGAGGAGCATATCAAAACCCAACAGAAGGTATAGTAGACTACGGCGCTTTTAATAGAGGCTTGCAGGCCGGTTTAAAACCAGGACTTGATTTTTTAAAAGAACAAGAAAAAGAAGAGCCGACTTATGAGGATATTGAATTAATAAATGTAGACGCGAAATATAGCGAAGGAGGAGAGTATGGTTTAGATGAAGGAACATCTAAAAAAATAAACGATTCAATAAAAACAGCCGCAGAAGGATTAAAATATCAAACCAACCCAAAAACTGGGAAAAAAACTATTATAGACTTTAACAATAAAAATTCTGATGGAACTAAAAGAGCTGAATTACTTTTAAAAACAGGAAAAGGAATAAATGTTCTTTTTGAATCAGGTTTAAAAAACTCCGAGGTTGTTGATTTTCTTCACCAGGCTCCAGTTATAGGAAAAAATAAAAATGGTCAAAAAATTACATATAATTCAATTCTTAATACAAATTTTCAAAAATTAGCTTTAAAAGAAAACAGAAAAGGCACTGAAGGAGCTGATTTTAGCGTAGAATTTAGGGAAGTAGACGGCGTTATGACAGGAGGTGTAGTTATGGGTGGTTATTTTATACGAACTGATGATTTAACACCTGAAACTATAAGTAAATGGTTACCACCTAAAGACGATACTGACGGAAGTATAGAGGATCATTTTTCAAAAATTGGTAAAAACATTAAACCAATTACAAAAACAGTAAAAACCCAGGTAACAACAACTAAAAACGGAATAGAAACAACATCAACGAAAGACAAAAGTATAATAACCGAGGATTCTTACACCAGCATAGATACAACAACACTTAACGCTGCTAATAAAATAATCAGAGATAGTGATGCAACATTTAATGCTATTTATAGAAACATTTTATACGGGGTAGGTTCTAAAAAATCAGATACATCTTATATCAATAGCCCTAAATTTAAAAATGGGTTTACTTATGCTAGTAAAGTATATAATGTAGAAGAATTTTTTAAAATAAATAAAGAAAATGGCACTCTTGGAAACGTGCCTGATCAAGTAAAAAATGCCTTAGCCATACAGTATACGCAAGACAAGTATAAAGTAAATCAGTTTCCTAGCGCATATGTTTCCGATGAATACGGTCATCCTAGAAAAACTAGAGATTTAGTAGATGAAACAACTAAAACAAGTGAAACAACCGATAAAGTTTCCACAGTAAGTTCTGTGCAAGATATTGTAAATATATTACCTAAAAGAGAGAAAGTAGAAGGTAGTTTAACCAGAGCTAACGTTTTAGGAGGTAAGGCATTATACTACACTCAAAACGCTGGGCAACAAAGAAATCTAGTGAATACTATGAATTTGGTAATAAAACCAGGCCCTGATTCTAAATTTTATACTCCTCAAGAAGCTAAAGATATATTTTTTAATGAAAGAAGATCGCAAAAAAACGACGAAAAAGAACGGTTATATACTGATGATGATATTAAAGAAGAATGGAGCAACAAGGTCGCAAAAGGAGTTTTTACTAAAAACAACTCAAAATTACCTGCTCCTATGTGGAGACTTAAATCAGGACAACTCGAGCCGGTTATTTTAGATGCTAACCCTTATTCTGTGTTTAATTACATAACTGATAATGTAATTACTAATCCAGAAAAAGCTTTAAAAGTAAAGAATGAATACAAAAGAATGATTGAGGGCAATAATAGAAAACAATTACCATAATAAAATAAAATAAAATAAATAGTTTATGTATACATACGAAGGTTTTGAATATACTGACGAAGAAGTTCAGCAAGCTGCAAATAAAGCAAATCTTTCTATTAAAGATTATACAGATAAGAATAATATAACTTTAAAAGATAAAGATCCAGAGCCAAAAATAAAAGATGGTGACTTGCTTGATCCAAATTTTCAACAAGGCACTCCAGCGGATGCGGATGTAGTGCAGCAACCAATGACAGCATCGCAAGCAGGTTTTACGGAATCACCCTCGGTAGATACTCCTTCGGAATCACAAGATCCTGAACCTAAGAGTAAAAGATTAATTGATTTAGAAAGAAAACTAGAAAAAGCTAAAACATTTAAAACGCCGCTTAAAGGTAGTATAATAGCTGATTTAAATGATGAAATTAGAGATGCAAAGCTAGAAGAAACGCCAGAATATAAAAAAAGAAGGTATGCTATGGATGTTGCTGTTAATAGTGTTTTTTCTACAAACGGCATATATGATCTTGGCATAGAAGGGGGGAGTGTAACTGAATTAATAAATGATCCTAATTTTTCGACAAAGCTTAGAAATAAAGTGATTGAAAAGTATGAAAGTGATAGAGCCTTCGGTAAAGAAGGCACAGATTTACCTACCAGCTGGTCTATTACTACAGCTATACAATCTAAAATAGACAGCGAAATAAACAAAGAAGCAGAAGCTTTAAAAGAAGAAAGAGTAAAAAAAATAGATTATCTTCGCAAAAACAAATCGTATACTGCAACTTTGCAGGCAGGAGTAGAGCAAGACATGGTTTCGCTTACTTCTAAGCAGCAAAAAATAGCTAAAACTAACGTAGAAATAAAAAGGCTTAAAGCTATAATTAAAGACGGAAGCCTAGCTGAACAGTCAGAAGCTGCTGGCAAATTAACAAGCCTTATAGAAGAAAATAAAGCTAACTTAAAAAGTTATAATGAAAATTACAGGTTTCTTATAGATCCCAATACTGGCGAAAATTTATCTTTCTCTCAAGAAGAAAAAAATCTAATGAATAATACACCTATGTTAGATTTAGGTGATAAAATAAAAGAAAAATCAGATGATTTAAGAAAAGAAGAGCCAAATGTAATACAAGAAGCATATGTTCTGCATCATCTAGAAAGACAAAATTTAGAAAAACTAAAAAATACAATAGTTAAACTAAAACCCGATAACTTTAATTTAAGGAATATATTACAAGGAAGAGGCATTGAGCCTAACCAAGACGGTATATATGAAGCAAAATACAAAGACTTAATGGGTCTTCGTAATGTTACTGATGTAGATAAATTAATAACTGATGCTCATAGAGCTGCTGTTTCAGATGGAAGCCCTACGCTTATTCAGTCGGGTTTTAAAAACGTTTTAGATGACATATATAAAGAAACCGTCAACCTAAAAGTAGACAAAGAAGCTTTTGCTACTATGTATCTTATGAACATCGACCCAGGGAGTATAAAAACAGGAGGTATCAGTAAGGTAGGAGAGGAAATAGAAAACAAACTTGGTGAATTTTTTGGATCTTTAAGTAAATCTGTTTTTGGAGAAAAAATTACAGAATCTATAGGTACCACTAGAAGAATGGAATTAGATGCTTTAGAAAACATACAGAAAGACTTCGGTATCCCAATATCAAAATCTCAAAGAGACAATTACAAAAGATCTATAGCTACACAGGTTATAGAAGGGACAGCTGCTTTTATTCCTGAAATTGGTAAGTTTATGGCACTCGGCGCAGCTACTAATCCTATTCTAGCTTTTACAAGGTTTGGCTTGAAAATGGCAGAATATGGTAAAAAAACTGCTACAGTAAGTCAAAGGTTAAAACATTTTGCATATATGGCTGCTTTGGAAGAAATTAAATTTAAAACAGTTACAGCGGGTCAATCACACA
>Ga0228642_1000575_pt1 | contig 14307 bp, 9 predicted proteins | sample 53DmetaG_FD_190071 | JGI IMG/M metagenome (GOLD analysis project Ga0228642, IMG submission 190071) | Seawater microbial communities from Monterey Bay, California, United States - 53D | ecosystem: Environmental > Aquatic > Marine > Coastal | place: USA: California | collected 2016-09-29
AGGGTTGAAACCTAAGTTAATTCCAGCAGGATCGTTGTAGGTGGTTTGGAATGCGCCTGTCGAAGCCACATAGCCCGTAGCGAATGCCACGCCAGCACCGTATAATCTGCCTTGATCATCATAGGTAGCACTGAAGCCCCAGTTGTCTGTTAACGAGCCGCTAAATGAGGTGAAAATGAGTTGAGGGTCTAAGACAAGTGAATCTAAGGTATGTGCAATCGCCTCCGTCTTAAAACGTAGGATATTGTTGTCTTCTTCATACCACAACCCAAAGTCAACGCGCTTGCCGTCTTTCCAGCCCCAACCGACAGGTGCACTTTCGAGAAAAGTACCAATAGACGTATGAATTATTAATGCACCTTCTGGACTGATTTCGGTTTTAGTCGCACCTTCATAGATCCATTGAATAGTATCTACAGTTGACGGATCCGTCAGGTGCCATTGGTATTTTACATGGTTTCCGCTTTGACCAAATGCTAAAGTAGAGTTCGGATACAGTCCTTCGTATGATAAGCCGCGGGAGGGCCGAACGCCACCTCGCCAAAACGTTGAATCTTCGCCTAAAAAATAATTATGGTAAAATTCCGTGGGTTTTCGCCCTTTCGCTACCGTGGGTTTAGCATTTAAAAATTTTAGGCGTACCGAATGACACTGCAACAGATCCGCTTCATGACTAAGTCCTGCTTCGTGCATGTCGTGACCGTGGAGGTCTTCTAGATGACGTGCATCGCGTAGGACAATTTGTACCGCATCTTTTTCGAAAAACAATCCACCATATTTCAGGGGCATTTTATGCGAAAAGTTGCCTGACCACTGTCCTTCGTTAGGCACAAAAAGCGCTTCCTGTCCCGATGCAGTGGGGAAGAGCGTGAGCACGAGAAAAAAGGAAAGTAATCTTTTAAGCATAGAATAAAGATATATCAAAAAGGATGCCTTAATCCAAACGTTTGACAAGGACCATTAGTTTGTTTTTGCCTTGTTTAACAGCAAACAATTTGTTTTTTCGACCTTCTTTCCACCCCAATTTTTTTCTAATGACTTCGGGATGTTCGGGATAGCCGATGCGCTCAATAGCGCCGCCCTCTGAGGGCAGCTTTACTTTGTAAGGTTTCGCGACTTCAATGACTTTGTAGCACTTGAAGAAGAGAGAGGTATGGGGGAGCTCGTCTGTCGTGTAGAGGTTGCCTACGGTCCATTTTTTCCAAAGTTGTTCTATAGCAACCTCTTCATGCAATCTACTTTTCGCCAGAGCGGGTCCAGGTTGAATTAGGTATTCATCCAATTCATTTACAAATGATAATGCGATTGCTTTATTTGAACTAATGCGCTCTATAGACCCGTTTTCTTGTAGTAAAACGGCTTTAATTGCGGGCGGACCAATGTATCCTTCGTGCTGTATAGCGAGCACCTCCTTGCATTCGCCTTGGTATTCTACGATATGAATCTCACTTAAATGTTCCAGTTCATAAAGCACATTCAAGTCAACCATAGGGCTGTGCTTTGTCATTAGCGTATGGCCTAGCTTGAACAGCTCATGTTGTAGCGTAACAACATTTGGACTTGCATCTCGAAGTGCAACAGACTTTCCGTTACCCGTTCTACGATCCGGATCAAGGTATATGGTGACTTCTGCTGGGGAAACATCTTTTTCATGAAGCCAACATTTTAGTTCAGGGAGCACTGATGTTGCCGTGCCTGCGGTGTGGGTCGTGTTTTTTAGGTTGAATTTTAAAAGTTTGGACAATCCAGGGTCCAATTCATTTGCGAAATGACCGAAAGAGCCGTCACGTTGTGTAAAAGCCCATGAGTCGATACCCATTCCTGCGCACAAATCTACCGTGAACTGCGAAGAAATCAGTGATGCCTTGTAGAGCGCCGTTCGTTCAGAGCTACTTTGTTCAGTAGCTTGTCCGGTAGGGAATATCCAGTTTGCGAGGAGTAAGGAAGGGAATTTATTAGCATACTTACGCTGTACCTCTAATTGTGCAATCCAACTGGCATAGGGGCGTTTTAGGCCAAATTTTAAACGGAGATCTTTCAGACCTGTGTCTTGATGAGATGCCAACCAGTCTTTTGCCTCTGGACGTTCTAAATCTTCCGGATGTACTTGCTGTTTGGGATGTGCCATACGTTTAGTTACCGGATGATTCCCAGCCTTCCTTGATCGTATTGATAACAATTCTTAGGATACTGTATGCAGGTACAGCAAAGATCATCCCACCGACCCCGAGCAGCGTACCCGCTATTGAAATCACCAAGAATATTTCAAGCGGATGAGCACCAACACTATTGGAGAAAATTAAAGGTTGGAATACTATATTATCCAGCAATTGCACCGCGGCAAAAAGACCAATCAATAGATACAAGCTCTGCAATAAATCAACCGTAGTGGCGGGATCTGCAAGGCCTGCAGTATATAATTGACCCATACCCAATAAAATACCGAGACTCGCTCCAATGAGCGGACCAACGTAAGGAACGAGATTAAACACAGCTGCAGTAAGGGCGAGAACAACGGCACCCTTAACCCCAATCAGTCCCATGCCCAGAGATAGCAATAAGAAAATGAGGGTGATTTGTATGAGGATTCCAAAGCTGTAACGTGTGACTACACGCTTGATACCGGGTACCATCTCATCGATTTTAGTGTGGTGTTTTTGAGGTGTGATATAATCAATAAAATGGTGCGCCAATTCTTGCTCGCGAATTAGGAAAAATGAAATGAAGGCAATTGAGAATACGCTTATTATCACATTTCCCATACTCCCGATTAACCCACTGAGCACATTGCTTATGGCATCTACAGATGCAAATTCTTGCAGGCTCTTGTTGACTTGTTCCAATTCTGCCTGAGAATTTATGCCAAAACTTGAGAGTACGGCGTCTAATTGGTTCCATTCTGTCTCTAGACTTGCGATTAATCGATCGTATTCTATGGTGCTTAAAAAGGAAAATTCTTTGATCAACAATGGGAAAAACCAAGTCACAATACCGCTTAATATTGCCCCAATTATCAAAAGGGTAATCGCCGCATTCCCTGTTTTTCCGAGATACTTTCCGAGTACTGTTTTGAACTGAAGTACTTTGAAAACAGGACGTCCTAAAACGCTGATATACAAAGCTATAAAAGCGTATATAACCACGCTCTTAATGGTCCATAATACATAGCTTAAAGCAGCTAATGCCAATAGCTGAAGGCAGGCTTTAGCGAAGTGTTGGAATTCAAAGTTTTTCATGGCTGCTGGTTTCTTACTGTAGCCCAATGTAATAAGTTTGCGCCCATTTTCAATGCAGCTTCTCGCTTCTCCTTGGAGTCTGCGTGTACTTCTGCGTCTTCCCAACCATCGCCTAAATCCGTTTCTAGTGTCAGCAGTGCCACCAATTCTCCTTTCACAAAGTAACCGATTGCTTCAGGCTTGCCATTGTCATGTTCATGAATCTTAGGCATCCCTTCGGGAAAGGGGAACAAAGAATTAAATATAGCATGGTCGTGCGATACCTGTTGAATAGTGGCCGAAGGGAATACCAGTTTAAGTGCTTCTTTCGCATAGGACGACATTCCGTAATTATCGTCTATGTGAAGAAATCCTCCGTTTTCTGTAAACAATCGCAGTTGGTCAGCCTGTGTCTCAGATAGTATGATCCGGCCATGGCCAGTAGCATGTAAAAAAGAAACACCACTTATGAGCAACGACTCTGCAGTTGCAGGCTCCGAACGAACTAAAGACTTAGCGTCGGTATTTTTATTATAGAATTTGCTGAGGTTTTTTAAAGCGGTCGGATTGGCATACCAATCACCGCCGCCGTCATATTTAAACACGGCCAATACCTGAGCGTCACACACTTGTGCACAACCTAGAAGTACTAATAGGAGTGATCGTTGCAGTCTTTTCATTTGTATTCAAAAATAGTGAAACATACTGCTCGTTCGTTGGAGAATACTACAAACTCATTGTTCAAACAATTTATACACCGAATTGTTAAATTTGCCATGATGAAAAACCGACTCCTATACCTTTTCATTGCATTGACAAGTTTCTATACGAACGAAGGACTTGGACAGTGTGTAAAAAGCACGCCTTATACACAAAACTTCGATGGTTCGAATTGGGTAGCGCAATCCTCTTGGTTAAATACAGGCTCCATACCCTCATGTTGGAATCGTTTACTTTCCACAGGAAATTACCTTTGGATGGCGGGCCCACCAGCCTTAGGTACCATTAATTCAGGACCTAGTGCAGATCATACTTCTGGAACAGGAGGATATGCTGTGGCAGAGGGCTGGAGTACTTCGGGTACATTCAGAACAGTGACGCATCTAATCACTCCACCTATTGATCTAAGCAACGATACAGTTCCACGATTAAAATTCTATTACCATATGTATGGTGCCGACATTGATCTGCTCGATGTACGCATTCGTAAAGTTGGCACAACCTCTTGGACCCAATTGCATACCGTTAACTCGTCAACGGCATCAAGTCAATTTACATCACAAAATTCGGCTTGGCGTAAGCATGTTGAGTCCCTTGCGCAGTGGGCGGGCGATACAGTACAAATCAGGTTTTCAGCGAAGCGCAATACCTCCTTTAGTTGGTGGACTCAGAGTAGGGTAGCTCTTGATGATATTACTGTCGAAGAAACCCCAAGCTGCGATCAACCCATAAACCCCGCCATTTCAAATTTACTATCAACCTCAGCGAATGTGAATTGGACGACGTTAAATACGAACCAAATCGGTTATCAAATTCAGTATGCACAGGGCAACTCAGGTGCAAGTTCAGGTACTGTTGTCAATTCTTCAACAAAGCCTGCAACGCTCACAGGTTTGACACCAAATACGACCTATTCAGTTCGCGTTCGCGATATCTGTTCTGCAGGTGATACTTCCGTTTGGTCGTCTTATACAACGTTCATCACGCAGTGTTCATTCGCCACAGCCCCATTTACGGAGAATTTTGATGGTACGAGCTGGGATCCTGCTTCAACTTGGAATGTTCAAGGAGATTTAGACCAATGCTGGCTTGATCAGGGATCTGCTACGCAGTTTTGGACACCGGGTCCTCCTGCATTCAACTGGACGCAGACGGGACCCGCAGGGGATCACACGACAGGCTCGGGCCAATACATGATGAATCAGGTGACGACCACCTTTGTTAGTGGAACCAACCCTCGATTGATTTCGCCGTGGATTGATTTAGATACGTTGGTAGCACCTGAGCTAAGCTTCTATTATCACGGTTTTGGAACGAGTATGGGTGATTTTGACCTTTATGTTCAAAAACTCGGTGGAACGTGGTCGGCACTCTGGGATACTTCGGGGTCGACTCACAGCTCTCAAAATGCTGCGTGGACTGAAAAAATTATTGCTTTAGGGACATCATATGCAGGCGATACAGTACGTATTCGTTTTGATTATACGAATACCCAAAGTTCATTTTACACACAGTTCGCAATTGACGATGTGAAGATTAATGAGGAACCGAGCTGTCCAAAGCCTGCTAATACAGCAGTGACGGCTGTCGGTGTAATGGCAGCTCAACTAGATTGGACGGCCGGCGGAGCATCAAATTTTCAATTACGGTACCGTGAGGTTGGGACTAACGCTTGGAGTTGGACTACGGCAAATACCTCAGCCAAAGGCATAGGTATGCTATCCGCACAAACCACCTACGAATGGCAAGTTCGCGATTCATGTGGTACTAACGATGTCAGCGGATGGCGTGATGGTCCTAGGTTTAGAACAAACTGCACTTTTTACACTGCACCTTTTGTTGAGCAATTTTCCAATACCACTAAATGGATAGGACCAGCATGGCCTGATCAAAACGGTGAAATAGACGATTGTTGGTTCCGTTCTGATACCTTAGATTACTTCTGGACTGGGGGAGGAACAACAGCACATTATTTTGGTACCGGACCTTCCGGAGATCATACCTCTGGTACGGGTGGTTATGCTTTTGCGAGAAGTGCGACTCCGTTCAGTAATACGGCCGATACAGAATTCCGGACTCCGCTCATTGATTTAGATACGTTGCAGAGCCCTGAATTGACCTTTTGGTACCATATGTACGGCGCAGCCATTGATAAATTAAGAATTTATATCAAACCTATAGGACAGCCAGTTGCTTTGTTGAAGACCATTAATGGCCAGCAGCAAACCAGTGCGAATGCGTCATGGATGAAAGAAACGCTTAGTCTCTCAGCGTATGAAAACGATACGGTACAAATCATCTTCAAGGCATGGCGGGACGGAACGGGTTCCTTTACGGCATATCAGGCCGCTACATCAATCGATGATATTAAAATTGATGAGCCTACCACTTGTTCAATCTCTAATATCTCAGCAAATAATATCACGTACAATTCTGCGGATATTACGTGGTCAGGTACGGCCAGTTCGTCTGCGCTAGAATACGATATTCAAGGATTCACTTTAGGTACGGGAACACGTGTGGCCGCAGCTAATCGAGCCTATTCTATTGGAAGTCTTCAGCCTTCAACCACCTATACTGTGTGGGTGCAGGATACCTGTACTTCCTCTTTGGTGAGCCTTTGGGACAGTGTATCGTTTACGACATTACCCTGTCCTCCAATAATTGCAACAGGTTCAGTTACGCTGAATGGCACGGTTATATCAGGAACCTCGTCAACTGTAGCAGCAGATTCTACAGTATGGTTCTGGGGGGATGGTACCCAAGATACCGGGTCGACTACACAACATACATACACCAGCATCTTCGGTAGCATGAATGTTTACCAAGTCGTTTATAGTTCATGCGGGAGTGTTGATTCATTAGTGCACGCAATCACTGTATGTGATACCATGTCGATAATCACTGCAAACGCAGTCAATGGGTTAACTGTAGATTTTAATACAACAGGTTCTCAGGGTACCGGTTTGACATTTGATTGGTCCTTCGGTGATGGTGGGGGAGCTTCAGCAAATTCAGCACCTTCACATACTTACGCTAGTACAGGAACTTACATCGTAACACTTACGGCTTACAGCCTTTGTGGAGATAGCATTGTAGTTTACGATACGGTTGAGGTATGTACACCAGTGAATTTGATGTTCACCGAATCCGCATCTGGTAGCACATTTAATTTTACTGCAACACCGGCAAACTTGACCAGTTACAATTGGGATTTCGGTGACGGTTCAGCCGGAACAGGTCTTTCTGTGAGCAACACGTATTCGACAAACGGTACGTATACTGTAGTCTTAACAGCTACAGATAGCTGTGGGACTGAGCATACCTATTCAAAGGACGTTGCTACTTGTGATCCACCAATGGGGAACTTTAATTTCAATATTGTATCCACTAGTTCCAATGGTATGACAGTGGATTTCTTTGCTTCTTCCACGGGCGCGACACAATTCCACTGGTTTTGGGGTGATGGTACTAACGACAAAGGCAACTCACCGAATGCGCAGCACACCTATGGCGTTATTTCATTGCAGTATACCGTGCGGTTGTTGTTGATCAATGATTGTGGTGATACCACTGTAATTACCCACAGCCTGACGGAGGTGGGAATGAACGAATATTCAACGGCTTTAGACGTTTATCCAAACCCAACCCAAGGCTATGTTCAACTGGAGTTTAGTGCTGCAGTATCTGGTGAAATTGAACTTTTTAATGCCGCCGGACTCAAAGTAGTCCATGAAACAATAACTGAGGCGAATGAATTCAGATTGGATCTGCAGTCTTTACCGTCAGGCAGCTATGAGATTAGAATATATAGTGCAGAAGATTTGTGGCGAAGACGCATACTTAAACTCTAAGTATTTACTAGCGTAGTGTCTTATATTTGCTTGAACGTATCAAGCGAACGTATCACATTATGAAACCGATAACCAAAATATTGGTCGCGAATCGCGGCGAAATAGCCTTGCGTGTTATGCGCAGTGCCCGAGAAATGGGCATAAAAACTGTAGCTGTTTATTCTGAAGTGGATCGAAGAGCACCGCATGTGCTTTTTGCCGATGAGGCCGTCTGTTTAGGACCGGCACCCTCTTCTGAAAGCTACCTTAAAGGCGATAAAATTATTGCATTTGCAAAAGAACTAAAGGTAGATGCCATTCACCCTGGTTATGGATTCTTAAGCGAAAATGCAGCATTTGCAGCAGCTGTTGCAGCAGCTAATATCACTTTTATTGGGCCAAGAGAACACGCTATTAAGGTAATGGGTGATAAACTGAGTGCGAAAGCTGCTGTAGAGGACTTTGATGTTCCTTTAGTTCCAGGTTCCGATGGAGAGGTTACGGATGTAGAAGCGGCGAAGAAATTAGCTACGGATATCGGTTTTCCGGTAATGATTAAGGCGAGTGCTGGCGGCGGCGGTAAAGGAATGCGTATTGTACACGAGGTTGCCGATTTTGAAAACCAAATGCAACGTGCAGTCAGTGAGGCCACAAACAGCTTTGGTAATGGAGCTGTATTTGTTGAAAAATACGTCCAAAACCCACGTCATATTGAAATTCAGGTTCTCGCAGATGAGCACGGAAACGTTGTGCACCTGTTTGAAAGAGAATGTTCCATTCAACGAAGACATCAAAAAGTCATTGAAGAAGCACCTTCTGTTGTGCTTACTCCGGAGCTAAGAGCCGCAATGGGTGAGGCTGCAGTGAATGTAGCCAAAGCTTGTGATTATCGTGGCGCGGGAACTGTTGAGTTTATTTTCGAACCGGGTGGTAAATTCTATTTCTTAGAAATGAATACCCGTCTTCAAGTGGAGCATCCGGTGACGGAGCAGATAACCGGAATAGATTTAGTAAAAGCGCAAATTCAAATCGCACAAGGTGAAGTATTGCCCTTCAAACAAGAAGATTTAAAGATTCAGGGACACGCCATCGAGGTACGGGTTTATGCAGAGGATGCTGCGGCGAATTTCATGCCAGGTACTGGAACTTTACGAGAATACCGCAGGCCGCAGGGATTAGGAGTTCGAGTAGATGACGGACTGGAGCAAGGTATGGAGGTGAGTATTTACTACGATCCTATGATTGCTAAACTTATCACCTTTGGGGCTGACCGCGCGGAGGCGATTGCCAGAATGAAACGTGCTATGAGTGAATACAGAATCAGTGGCGTTCAAACGACCCTGGATTTTGCCCAATTTGTCATGGCTCACGAGGCATTCGTTAGCGGAGATTTCGATACACATTTTGTGGCCAATTACTATACACCGGAGGCTTTAGATAAAAGCAATCAAGAATTGGAAGCCGTCGGAGCGATGGCATTGAGTAATCTTCTACAAGCTCAGAAAGAAACACAACATACGAACACATCAAATGGCCAAAGCCGCTGGAAGCAAAATAGGAGTTAAGGTTCTACTTGCGTTCTTCTGCAGCCTAATGATGCATGGGCAACAGATAGATACGTTAAGTATGTCTGCAGCGTCTAATGGTCCTTTATTAGGTCAATTAGTCGTTGATGGTGATACCGTCCCGTGGTCAGTATTAGATGAGATGCTATTTGTAGCAAAACCTACATTGAATGACTTCCAAGCCCGCCGTAACTACTATATTCTGATGAAGAAGGTGGGCAGGGTGTATCCTTATGTTCGTGAGGCGGCTTTGCGTATGGATTCTGTCAATCTCCAGCTGGAAGGAATAGATCGTAGACGGCAACGAAGAAAATATACGAAGTCTTACCAGAAATATCTAGAAGAGCGTTTTGAGCCTGAGTTAAGAAAGCTAACACGGAGTGAGGGACAGATTTTAAGTAAGTTGATTTACCGGGAGACGCATACGAGTGTGTATGAAATCATAAAAACCTACAGAAACGTGTTATCTGCTAGGTTTTGGTCGATGACTGCGTGGTGGTACGATATCGATTTAAAGCGTCCGTATGATCCAGAAAACGATGCGGAAGACCGATTAATAGAGAATATCTTGTTACGAAAATTCATCTCCGGAGAGTTGATTCCGGCAAGAACAGATGAACGTAATGTTTACCAACGTTAATATCTATGGAAGCGTTTTCTTAAATTAAGCCACGAAAAACGTATTCCAACAGTGAAAATAACCGAAGCTTTACGCATATTAGAATTGGACACCTTGCCGAAAGACGAGCAAGAGGTATCAGTTGCGTATAAAAGGTTAGCGAAGAAACACCACCCAGATTCTGGAGGAACCGAAGAGGCTTTTCAGCAGTTAGGAGCTGCTGTAGAGTACGTATTAAGGGCATTGGCACTAGTGGATGCCACTGTTGAAAGAGGTAAACGACGTTCTAAAGAAGCAGATGCGTTAGCAGAGAAACGTGCCATAATGCGCGCTGAGATGCTAAAGCGTCGGGCAGAAGAGGATCGCAAACGAAATATTCAAGCTACTTGGGGTATTAGCGTTATTCTAGTACTCATTGTTTTATCGGGTATTGGCATGTTGATTCAGCCTCGTTTTATTCATTGGATGGTTGAAAAGGAGCGAGTGGAACGCATGGCCACAGTGATCGGTACAGGACCTGACCGTAGCTATACGATTAGCTGGAACTATCAAGGTCAAACCTATACGGAGATGTTGAATGGTAGATTTATTGACGGTAAATGGCTGGTGGGGCCTGCTGGAATGCCTATGATCAAAGGAGGGAAATATATTGTGTCCTTCAACGCGAGAAACCCGGATTACTTTGAATTAAAAGACAAATACATTGACCCCGAAACGGCTGATCGCTATTTCTCGCTCGTTAAATATCCGCTCGCGGCAGCATTGGACTTACCGGATACTGATCCAGATGTGGTTTGCATCTATTGGTCGGTTTTGGATCAGTTTGGTGTAGATGGCGTTGCTCATCTATTTTTCGGGGCTTTGCCGATGCGGAAGAATTGGAAGCACAACGAACGAAGTTTTCAGGCTTTAAAAAAATCCGAGCCCTTTCAAAAGCTGTACAGAAGTTGTTTGGGAATAGAGTAGAAGATCGCTCAGAAGCCAATACATTTGTAGTCTAGATTATCAATACGAGTTCTATGAAACCCTCATTAGCGAAAGGCACCAGAGATTTTTCAGCGGCGGAAGTGCAGAAGCGCCAATACATCATGAATGTTTTACGCGAGCAGTTTGAATTGCGCGGCTACGATCCTATAGAAACGCCTTCTTTTGAAAATATAGAAACGCTAACCGGAAAATATGGTGAAGAAGGGGACCGATTGATTTTTAAAATTCTCCGCTCCGGCGATTTTACATCCAAGATTGATGAAGGATTATGGGCTGATAAAAACCCAAAAGCGCTTACGTCAAAAGTTGCCGATAAGGCATTGCGCTACGATTTAACTGTCCCTTTTGCTCGGTATGTTGTACAGCACCAAAATGAATTAGCCTTTCCGTTTAAGCGCTACCAGATGCAGCCGGTTTGGCGTGCTGACCGTCCTCAGAAGGGCCGTTTTCGTGAGTTTTACCAGTGCGATGCAGATGTTGTGGGGTCAGACAGTTTATGGCAAGAAGTAGAATTGATCCAATTGTATGATGCGTCGTTCACCAAACTAGGTCTTTCCACGACTATTAAAGTGAACAACCGCAAGATTCTAGCAGGAATGGCTGAGGTACTGGGAATCAATGATTCATTTATCGCATTTACGGTAGCGGTCGATAAGTTAGATAAAGTAGGAGAAGAAGGTGTTTTAAAAGAAATGCGTTCCCAGGCTTTACCTGAAAGTGCGGTTACCACCTTTGGGCAGTGGCTGGCAGAAGGCTTAACACTTGAACGTTTGACCGGTCTATTGGCTGGAAGTTCTGAAGGAAGATTAGGGTTGGATGAGATGAATTTTGTCTTATCTCAGGCCAAACCCGGATTGAATAGTGCGGAATTGGTTTTCGACTTTACCCTTGCTCGTGGATTAAACTACTATACCGGCACTATTTTCGAAGTTGCCGCTAATGGAGTTTCGATGGGTAGTATCGGTGGCGGTGGACGCTATGCAGATCTGACCAGTATTTTCGGAATGAAGAATACATCTGGTGTTGGGATTAGCTTTGGTTTAGACCGAATTTATCTTTGCTTGGAAGAATTAGACTTATTCCCTACGACGGTTGCAAATGCTGCTGCGGTATTGTTTGCAAACTTCGGCGCAGAAGAGAGTGTGATTGCCTACCGATGGGTTGCTAAACTTGTAGCTTCAGGTATTCGTGCGGAACTGTATCCTGACGCTTCGAAACTCAAAAAGCAGTTTGATTTTGCCGATAAAAAAGGCATTGGTTACCTCGCATTAGTGGGTACGAATGAAATGTCAGCCTCGGCAATTCCCGTGAAAAATCTCGCTACTGGGGAGCAAATCACAGTTGACTTCAAAGGAATTTGTGCTTTAATTAAAGGTGCTTAGATACGAGCAATCCGTTCCCATAGAGCGGGATCATTATGCTCTGGTTTCATAAGTACACTGCGCACTACAGTTAGACTGGAGACATCCCATTCCATCTCCCACGGACAGTTTTGTTGCGACAAGCTGAATAGGGCGAGATGAATGTTTTCTTCTGCTTTTTGCTCAAAGAACATTCGATTTTTAGCACTTATTTCTGAAGCTTTCAGTCCAGATAAGCTGAATACGCAAATATCTAATTCAGGTTCTAGTACCCACCATCCCTGTGCAATTAAAGTATTTTTCAGTCCCTGTGCTGCTTCGAGACTTTCATTCAAACGCTGTGCAAAATTCCCAGAACGCACGTAGGGAAATTTCTGTTGTGTTGCCCAAAGCGCAGCTGCAGCTGCGCCTGCACGTGAACATTCGAGTGTGATTTCACCCAGGTGTAACTGGTCGGAGGTAAAATAAGTGTACGGACTATCGTGTTTGTAAAAGCGACCTTCTTCAGGGTTTTTAAATAGCACTGCACCGCATCCGTAGGGCTGCAGACCGTGCTTGTGCGGATCGATCACGATAGAATCGGCCGAATCCATTGCTGTAAAATGACGTTGCGCCTCTTTTGAAAGGTCGGCAAGTGTAAAGTATCCTCCGTAGGCTGCGTCAACGTGGATACGTGCGCCATACGCTCTTGCTGTGGGTAGTATATCTGCAAGAGGGTCTACAGCACCCATGCCGGTTGTTCCAAGCGTCGCCACGATGGTCGCTTTTATCCCTTTACTTTGCAGTTTCTCTAAAACATCTCTTAGTATGAGAAGATTCATGGCGCCATTTTCAGTGGAAGAAATGGCTTGAAAAGGAATCCCCAGTACTTCACTCATTCTACTGTGCGTGTAGTGGGCATGTTCATTCGCTAAAACGATTGTATTTGTATTGGATTGACGTGCAACCCAGAGTGCTTCGAGGTTTGCCGTTGTTCCTCCGGAAGTCAAATGGCCCAATGGTTTTGAATAGCCCACCATACTCCCAAGTGCGCCGATCGTCTCGAGTTCTAAGGCTGAGGTTGCGCGTCCACCGTCGAGAGCATGATTGTTAGGATTGATAAAGCTGGTCATCCAATGTGCCGCCTGTGCGAGCGGTAGTGGCGGCTTGATCATCTGGCCTGCGTAATCTGGGCTGTGGTAAGGATAGTTATCCTGAAGCTTTTTGGCCAATTTCTTTAATACGGCTTCATCTTCAGCGTCTAAGGGTAATTGAGGAAATTCTAGATTCAATAAAGGTGTCCAATCCATAACGGAAAAGTACATTAATTCAACCACGTATTCACATAGCTATTTTCAGGATCGTAGCGTTCAAGCTGCATTTTCGTGTTGAACTTCCTGAAGGGTCGAGGGTCGTTTCCACGTCCGGCGATATAAAGCCAATTCCCGTAGTTTGAGGCAGGGTCGAAATCAATTAATTGGCTCTCAAACCAAGCCGCTCCGCAGCGCCAATCCAATCCCATATCATGAATGAGAAAGGAAGCTACGTTTTGGCGGCCTCTATTGCTCATAAATCCGGTAGTTAGTAACTCTTTCATATTGGCATCGACTAACGGATCACCAGTCTCACCGTTTTTCCATTGCTCGTACTTCCGGTTATTGAAGTGCGGCTTCCATGGCTTTTCAGGTTGGAGTCCTGTTGGCATAAAGAGCAGTTTACCTGCATTGTAAGCCGTCCATTGGAAAAATTCTCTCCAAAGTAGTTCGATGAAGAGCCAGTATGTGCTGTCGTTGCTGGTGATACGTTCCTCGAATTGGTCCAATTCGTCCATTACCTGCGCTGCACTGATACAACCAATGGCCAGGAAGGGTGAAAACTTTGAACTAAAAGACCTGCCCAACATGCCGTTCCGAGTTTCCTTATACACCTGGACGGCTTGTTCGCCTTCCCAGAAATAGTCTTCTAGCGCACGCCAGGCCTCGCGGACACCTCCTCGATAGGGAAATGCTGTACGGTCATCGGGCGCCG
>Ga0228642_1000578_pt1 | contig 14297 bp, 12 predicted proteins | sample 53DmetaG_FD_190071 | JGI IMG/M metagenome (GOLD analysis project Ga0228642, IMG submission 190071) | Seawater microbial communities from Monterey Bay, California, United States - 53D | ecosystem: Environmental > Aquatic > Marine > Coastal | place: USA: California | collected 2016-09-29
CAAACAGTTGGTTATCTACCACTACACATCGATTAGATATTTATGATGAAAAATTAGCCAAAACTGAATTTCTAGAACAGTTTGAATTGTTAAGTAAAAAAGATAGCACAGACACTTCTGCCTTAAATAATTTACCAACTGCTTATGATTACATTCGTTTGGGACATCCGTTATCGTGTGTTTTAGAATGGTCAATTGCTCGTTTACACAAAATAAATCCCAAAAACATCATAAGTTTTTCATCTCAGTCTATTCCTATTCTTTCCATACTAAGAAAAAATTTATTAGCACATAAAAACACTCAAATCATCTACACAGACAATTGTTTAGATTTCTTTGATTATGAAACTATTAAACAAACCTATGGTTATAGTTTTGAACTTAAAAAGGTTGAAAAATTATCTGATATTTCAGATTTTGATGGGAGTACTGTATTGGTCTCACAATCAGAAAAAATAGATGTTAATCATCTAAAATTAAAAATTGATTTTTTTATCAATATATATAATAAGCTTGGTAGTGTATTAATTGTTAATGGAAAACAAAACGAACACTATATCTCTGAAATCCAACACGTAAGGAGAAGAGAGACAATTGCCATGACTCCTGCAAATTGTCACACAGCTTTACTTGCTTTAATTAAAAATTCAACTTTTACTATTTCATCATCAGAAATAGAATTCAACAAAAAAATTGTCAAAGATGAAATCATCACTATTACTGGTGCGCAAACTACGCCATTAATAGGTTCTAGTGGTCTCTCTATGCAATATGCTATCATGATGGGTTTGGTAGACTTCGCACAAGAAAACTACCAAGGAAAACCCATCAAATTTATAGTCCCCCCTAATTGTTATGGCGGAACTAATGACCAAGCAAGGCGAGTTGCTGAATGCATAAAAAATGTTGAAGTAATTGATTTACCAGTTGATAGAGAAAACGACATGACGCACAGCATAGATGTTATTTTAGATGAAATTGCGATTCAGGATGCTGTTCCTTTTATCATAGCTGAAATTCCTACTAATCCAAGAGTTGAAGTTCCAGATTTAAAACAATTAAAAACAGTTTTAGAGAAAAAACGTAAAACTACTTTAAGTAGTTGTGCAATTGATCCTGTTTTTGTTTTAGACCAAACTTTTTGTCCCAACACCCCGTTTTTAGATAGTGTTGAAATATTTTCTAAGGTTAAAGCCATTTCTTATATTAGTGGTTCTAAATTTCCTAGTGGCGGCCAATGTACAGCAGGCTATTGTGTGGGAAATAAAAAAACAAATTCTTTGATGATTAAAATTGATAAGCATCTTAGTATTTGTGATAATCAAGCCACAGATCTTCAATATGAGATTTTAGCAAAACAGTTACCCTCCATGAATCAAAGAATATTTGATGCATATCAAAATACTCGTGATTTTGTGGACTTCATCACTAAAAACTTACCGAGTGCAAAAATCAACTTTGTATCTAAAGAATTAGCTAATCAGGGTTTTACTCCGTCAGTTTTTTCATTAGACCTTCCAACAATAGGAAATACAGCCAAAGAAAAAGAAAATTACAAAAGGGCATTAAATCTTAAATTAATAAATTTAATGATTAAAAAAATACCTAATGAAAGTAAGTTTTGTGTAAGTTACGGCCAACTCAAGGGTAGTTATTGGACTGTGCCTGCTACATCTACACAAGGAACTACAAAAGAAGGAGATAAAGATTATATTGTTCGTGTATCAATATCACCAAAGATAAACCTCACACTGCATAAAGAAGTTTTTTTAGAGTTTACAGCAAACATTTAATCCTTAGATAACTATTCGTAACCTTCAATTTGTTTATCATAAAATAAAGAGGCTGCTTCAATAAGATTGGAAACTTCATCTGCAATATCATCTTCTCTTTCTCCAGATAAATCCTCAAACCATTCAATTTCATCATCTTTTAAATTGATTAAGAAACGAGGAAATTCTGTATGAAGAACGAATATATCTTCAGGAAAACTACTGTTATCAGCTAATAAAAATTTAGGTAAGACCATGATTCTTTGTTTTTATCAATTTTAAAGTTAAATAATTAAAGCGAAGATATAATAAAATAGATGCAGATGATAATCCTGCTAATAATCCTACCCAGATTCCTACGCTACCAAAAACATCATCTTTCCCTAAGAAAAAACTAATAGGAAATCCAATAATCCAGTATGAAATAAAAGTAATTAAGGTTGGTATGTTTACATCTTGGAGTCCACGCAATGCTCCTAAAACAACTACCTGAATACTATCACTAATTTGAAAAATTGCAGCTATCAATAATAATTGTGAAGCAATATTTACTACTTCCATAGTATCAATTAAATTTTCTGGATCAGTTAAATCTACATATATTTTAGGTAATTGAAATCTAAATATTAAAAACAATATGGCAAAACCAGCAGCAAATATGACAGCAAAAAGAAAAATTGAAATGGCTATTCTTCTTAATTCCATAAATTTCAATAAGCCTTTCTGATTCCCAACTCTTACCATAGCGGCAACACCTAGCCCCATGGCTATCATAAAAGTCATAGAAGATAAATTTAACGCAATTTGATTTGCAGCTTGAGGATTTTTACCCAATAACCCACTGAGCCATATGGCAGCAGTGAAAATAGCTATTTCGAAAAACATTTGCATGGCACTAGGAGCACCTAAACTAATTATTTTCTTGAGCATAAATTTCTCCAACACAAAAAATTTAATGGCGGTTACAAATTTCTTAGATCGTTCTTTATTTGCCAACAACCACCATAAATAATATACCATAATAAATCTAGATATGAGTGTACCGTAGGCAGCACCAACTATTCCGAAAGCAGGGAAACCAAATTTTCCAAATATTAAAATATAATTTAAAATTATATTAATAATGTTAGCTATAATTGTTGCATACATTGGATATTTAGTCATAGATAACCCATCACTAAACTGTTTAAATGCTTGGAAGATAATTAAAGGAATTAAAGAAAAGGCCACCAGGTCTAAATAAGGAATTGCTAGGTTCACAACTTCCTTTGGCTGATTTAAAAAATTACTATGCAATAGCGACTTTGAAAGAAGTAAGAGTAAAAACATACTAATCCCCAAAATAGAACATAAAAACAAGCCATGTTTAAAAGTAGACTTCACTTTTATAAAATTAGTAGCAGCATCTGCTTCTGCTATTAAAGGGGTTATCGCAGTAGAGAAACCAATCCCAATGGACATGGCTATAAACATAAAACTATTTCCTAATGAGACCGCAGCCAATTCTGCTGTTCCTAATTGACCAACCATAATATTATCTACAAAACTTACAAAAGTGTGACCTAACATTCCAAGCATAACGGGAGCAGCAAGTGTCCAATTATACTTGAATTCTTTTGTGTAAATACTTAAATTCATAGGTTGTAAAAATAAGCCACGAAGATATTATAATAATTAGTCTAATAATTAACAATATTGAAACAAATTTACTAGCTTTATTCTAGTACTTTTACACTATTAAAAAAAATATAAAATGACAAAAATAACCCTTGGAGGAACTCCCATATCAACTATTGGTGATATTCCTAAAAATGGAACTAAAGCACCTGACTTTCAATTAACAGCAACTGATCTTTCAAAGAAATCATTATCTGATTTTGATGGATTTACATTGTTATTAAATATATTCCCAAGTGTAGATACAGGGACATGTGCTGCCTCGGTAAGATCTTTTAATAAATCTGCAGCTAGTATGGAAAACACAAAAGTATTGTGTATTTCTAGAGATTTGCCTTTCGCGCAACAAAGGTTTTGTGGTGCAGAGGGAATAGAAAACGTAATAATGCTGTCTGATTTTGCTGATGGAAATTTTGGTAAAAACTATGGATTAGAAATTGCAGACAGTGTTTTCAAAAATCTACATTCAAGAGCAGTAATTGTTATAAATTCTGATGGAAATATTAGTTATTCTGAACAAGTTTCTGAAATTGCTAATGAACCAAATTATAATAATGCTCTGGCAGCAATATAAAATATACCCGTGAAGAACCCAAAAGATAATTTTATTGTTGAACGAATTAGAAGTATAAAATTTTCACTTCGTGGCATTTGGTTTTTAATTTCCACAGAAAGTAGTATTAAAGCCCAGTTATTTATTGTTTTATTAATTTCATTAGCTGGGTTTTATTTTAATATTAATACCATTGAATGGCTTATTCAAACCCTTGCTATTGGTCTAGTTCTAGTTGCAGAATCGCTAAATACAGGAATAGAAAAATTAGCTGATTTTGTACATCCAGATTATCATAAAAAAATTGGATTCATTAAGGATGTTTCAGCAGGCTCTTCAGGGATTGCTGCAATAATTTCTTTAATTATTGCAGCAATTATATACATTCCTAAAATAGCATTACTTTTCTAAGTAAATACTTTATATTTACTTCTTAAATATTCTTTATGGCCAAAAAGACTAAAAATACTGCAAAAATAAAATCTCAAGGGTCAAATTCGATTATCAATATTTTTAAAAGTAGGCAAATTCAAACCGTAATTGGTTCTTTTTTGTTATTCTTTTCATTGTTTCTTTTGGTTGCATTTATTTCTTTTTTCTTTAGTTGGCAAGAAGACCAAAGTATTGTTAATGAATTTTCGAATAAAACAGTACAGGGAAAAAACTTATTAGGTAAAGTTGGAGCCAATTTGAGTCATTTTTTTATTTATAAGGGCGTTGGTTTAGGCGCTTTTATTCTTCCTTATCTTTTATTTTTATCAGGACTATTTTGGTTATTTAGAACTAAATTATCTAAGTTAATTGTGTCCTACAATTGGGGGCTTTTATCTATGATGTGGATTTCTGTTTCATTAGGCTTCTTAAATAAATCAGATACTCTTCTGGCCGGTGTAGTAGGATATGAATTGAATCAATATATTCAATTATTTATTGGAAGAACAGGCTTAGGTATTAGTTTAATATTTCTATTGCTAACATATTTAATCATTAGATTTAAAATTACGCCTGAGTTAATCATAAATAAATTTAAAAATAACAAAGAAGAAAATACTGAAGCTTATTCAACACATATTCACGAAGTCACTTCAGAGGAACCTGAAGCAATAGTTGAAGAAAAATCTGAATTTGAATTGTCTGTTGAGAATTTAAAACCAACAATTGAAAATCATTCAGAAGTATTGACTTCAACTGATGAAATAACTTCAAAGACTAAAAAGCCTATTTCTAAAATTGAAGCAAAAGAAGATGACCTAGTAGAAATTGATATTAAAGAAATTACAGAGGAGGAAAATGTTTCTGAAAATTTATCAAAAAAATTAGTAAAGGATTTTGGAGAGTTTGACCCAACACTTGAATTAGGAAATTTTAAATTTCCTACTCTAAATCTATTAAAACAATACAACGAGAGCATATCCATAGATCCCGAGGAATTAGAACTTAATAAAAATAAAATTGTTGATACTTTAAAAAATTATAAAATTGGAATAGCTCAAATTAAAGCTACCGTAGGACCAACAATTACTTTATACGAAATAGTGCCTGAGGCCGGTATTAGAATTTCAAAAATAAAAAATTTAGATGATGATATTGCATTATCATTATCAGCCCTTGGAATAAGAATTATTGCCCCAATTCCTGGAAAAGGTACTATAGGTATTGAAGTTCCCAATAAAAAATCTACTATTGTTTCCATGTATTCTGTCATAGCTTCTAAGAAATTTCAAGAATCAAACATGGAGTTACCCATTGCACTGGGTAAAACTATTTCAAACGAAACTTTTGTTGTTGATTTAGCAAAAATGCCTCACTTATTAATGGCGGGTGCTACAGGACAAGGAAAGTCTGTAGGTTTAAACGCTGTCCTTACCTCATTACTCTACAGAAAACATCCTGCAGAAGTTAAATTTGTATTAGTTGATCCCAAAAAAGTAGAACTAACCCTATTCAATAAAATTGAACGTCACTACTTGGCAAAACTTCCAGATTCAGAGGAAGCAATAATAACTGACACTACTAAAGTTGTAAATACTCTGAATTCTTTGTGTATAGAAATGGATAATCGTTATGACTTGCTTAAATCCGCAATGGTCAGAAATATAAAAGAATATAATACTAAATTTAAAGCTAGAAAATTAAATCCTAATGATGGACATCAATTCCTTCCTTATATTGTTTTAGTAATTGATGAATTTGCAGATTTAATCATGACGGCCGGAAAAGAAGTAGAAACACCTATTGCTCGACTAGCCCAATTGGCAAGAGCAATTGGAATACATCTAATTGTTGCAACACAAAGGCCTTCAGTGAACGTTATTACTGGTATAATAAAAGCAAACTTCCCTGCTAGAATTGCATTTAGAGTAACCTCAAAAATAGATTCAAGAACTATTTTGGATGCTGGTGGTGCCGATCAATTAATTGGTCGTGGAGATTTACTGTACACAGCTGGAAATGAAATAGAAAGAATTCAATGTGCTTTTGTTGATACTCCTGAAGTAGAAAAAATTACTGATTTTATTGGATCACAAAGAGCCTATCCGGAAGCACACCTTTTACCAGAATATGTGGGTGAAGAAGGTGGCACAAGTCTTGATATAGATATTTCTGACAGGGATAAGCTATTCAAAGATGCGGCTGAAATTATAGTTATTGCTCAACAAGGATCAGCATCTTTGTTGCAAAGAAAATTAAAACTTGGATACAATAGAGCTGGACGATTAATTGATCAACTCGAGGCTGCTGGTATCGTAGGAAATTTCGAGGGAAGTAAAGCTAGACAAGTTTTAATACCGGATTTAGCTGGGCTTGAACAATTATTAGAAAATGAAAAAAACGGATAAAATGAATAAAATTTGGTTATTTGTTATTACACTGTTAGTAAATACTTCAGCTTTTTCTCAACAGAAAGACGAAGCTAAAATTTTATTAGATAATGTTTCAACAACTATGAAGTCATACAATAATATGGCCTTGGACTTCAGCACTTCACTTACAAATGAAGAAGCCGGAATTTATGAAGATGATGAATTACCTACCAGGGGTTCTATTACACTACAAGGAGAAAAGTATAATTTAAATTATTTAGGAAATACCTTCATTTTCGATGGCCTTAAATTATATGTCATCAACAATGATGAAAAGGAAATCATGATAAATGATCAAGATTTGGAGGAAGATGACGGCGTAATTTACCCATCAAAATTGCTTACTTTTTATAAAGAAGGATACAAGTACAAGATGGGGGCAATTAAAAATATAAAAGGGAGAAAAATTCAGTTCATTGATCTTACGCCCATTGACACAGATTCTGAAATTGTAAAAGTTAATTTGGGTATAGATGTAAAAACTAGTCACATCTATAAATTAATACAGTTTGGTGATAATGGTACAAAGACCATTTTAACCATAGATCAATTTAAAAGCAATCAAAATATCTCTAATGATTTGTTTCAGTTTGATCAAAATTCTTATGAAAAACTTGGTTATTTAATAGACTAGATGAAAATTTTAGATCGATATATTTTAAAATCATTTTTAGTTCCATTTTTTGCAACTTTTTTAATAATTCTATTTGTACTTGTAATGCAGGCACTTTGGATGGCTTTTGAAAGTATCGCCGGAAAAGGAATAGGGCTATTTTTTATATTTAAATTTCTTTATTACACTGCTTTGGTTGTATCCTCTCAAGCATTACCAATAGCAGTCTTATTATCCTCTATAATGGCACTAGGAAATATGTCTGAGAATTATGAGTTTGCAGCTGCTAAATCTGCAAGTATTTCATTAATGAGGTTTATGAGGCCTCTAATTTTATTAACATTATTAATCAGTGTATTGAATTTTTTGTCACTTAACTATGTGTTTCCCTATGCTACTTTAAAACAAAAAAATTTAACAAATAATATTAAAAAGAAAACACCTGCATTAGCATTAATTTCCGGAAGTTTTAATTCAGAAATACCCAATTATCAAATAAAATTTGATGAAAAATATGGTGAGGAGCAAAACTTACTCAAAAAGGTTTTGATCTATGACTTATCATCCAAAAAAGGTAATAAAAAAATAATCACTGCTGAAAGAGGAAAAATTATTAGTGAAGAAGGGAGCAAATACATGACACTTGTTTTATTTGATGGTTTTTATCATGAAGAACATATTCCTAAAAGAAGAAGTGTGAAGTCAATGAAAAAAATGCCTGCATCAAATGCAACTTTTAAAGAATATACATTCAATATTGATATTTCAAAGTTTACAGATGATGATCTAGATGACGAAAAATACACGAAAAGCTACAACATGTTAAGTTTAGGGCAATTGAAAGATACCATTCCAGCAATGAAATCATCCTATGACGAGTATTTAATATCTAAATCCAAAAGTATTTATATTAAAATAAATGCAAAAGAACTCCATAAACAAGATGATTCTCTGAGTTTAGCTAAATTTAAACCCGAGGTTTTAAATAACTTCAATTTGAGTGGAAAAATTAGTGTTTTGAATGCAGCTATAAACAATGTAAAAAATTCAACTACTAATATTAAAACAGATAAGAAATCTATTCAATGGAAAAGAAAAATTTTAAATCTTTATGATATAGAATTTCATAACAGAATAGCCATTTCTCTCTCTTGTTTAATCTTATTTTTTATTGGTGCTCCACTAGGATCAATAATAAGAAAAGGAGGATTTGGTTTACCCATGATATTAGCCATAATTATTTATGTTATCTACTTTTTTGTAAATACTTTTGGTAGAAACCTAGCCGAAGAAAGTTCTCTTTCAGCTTTTGTTGGTTCGTGGGTTTCAAGTATAATTATGATTCCTTTTGCTTATTTTCTAACAAGAAGAGCATCAAAAGGAATGGGATTATTTAATATTGATGTATTTTTACATCCATTAACCAAATTCATTAAAAAGCCCAAACCTTCAGAATAAAAAACAAATGAATAATACAAATATCAGTTCAAAAAAAATAGAATTGAATACAATAGAGGATGCTATTCAAGATATTAAAAATGGAAAAATTATCATTGTAGTAGACGATGAAAACAGAGAAAATGAAGGTGATTTCTTAGCTGCTGCAGAGATGGTAACTCCAGATATGATCAATTTTATGGCAACTCATGGCCGTGGTTTAATTTGTGCACCACTTACCGAATTAAGATGTAAAGAATTAGAATTAGGAATGATGGTTTCTAACAATACTGATCCTATGGAAACTGCTTTTACTGTATCTGTTGATTTGCGTGGTAAAGGTGTAACTACAGGGATTTCAGCTTCAGATAGGTCCGCAACTGTAAAAGCATTAATTGACAATGACACCAAATCTTTTGACTTGGCTAGACCTGGGCATATATTTCCATTAAAAGCAAAAGAAGGTGGAGTATTGAGAAGAACTGGACATACCGAAGCTGCTATAGACTTTGCCCGTTTAGCTAATCTAAAACCTGCAGGATTAATTGTTGAAATAATGAATGAGGATGGTAGTATGGCTCGCTTACCTCAATTGATAGATGTTGCCAAAAAATTTGATATAAAAATTGTTTCTATTGAAGACTTGGTTGCCTATAGAATGGAACATGATTCTTTAATTGAAAAAAAAGAGGATTATACGATTAAAACTAGGTTTGGTGATTTTCGATTAAGAGCTTACCAACAAACAACAAATAATCAAATTCATATTGCGTTAACAAAAGGTGACTGGAAAACAGATGAAGTAGTTTTAACAAGAGTTAACTCAACCCTAATAAATAACGATATTTTAGGAACTCTAACCAATAATGCTGATAAGAAACTCGATCAAATGTTTCAAACCATTAATGACAGTGAAAAAGGTGCTATTTTATTTATAAATCAGCAAAATCAGTCTCAAAACTTATTAAATCGCTTGCATATTCTTAAGGAAAATCAAGCTAACGGAGTCATGAAAGCACCAATGATGGCTATGGACAATAAAGATTTTGGAATTGGAGCACAGATTTTACACGATCTTAACATTAGTAAAATTAAACTAATGACTAACACAAAACAGACTAAACGCGTTGGAATGATTGGGTATGGTCTCGAAATTATAGATTACGTTACTTATTAAAATTAATTATTTTAAAATTGAATTAATCGGGATATCCAGTGGTTTTTTATCCTTTTCAAACCATTTACCGGGTAAACTTCCTTTTAGAGTAATGCTTTCATCTACTACTTCCAACCAACTTCCTTCACGTAAACCTAGAACAGGCGTTTGATTAAAAAAATGATATTCTTTAATCCTAGTCTCCCTAGACTCCCCCATATGTTTGGAGCCTTTAACTGGCTCTATATAATGAGCATTAATATTAAATGGAATAATTCCAAGCGTTGAAAAACTTGGAGGATATACGATAGGCATATCATTTGTGTTCATCATGGAAATTCCGCAAATATTACTTCCAGCACTGGTCCCCAAATATGGAGTTCCATTATTTAAAACCTCAGAAAGAATTGAAAAAAGATTTTGTTTATACAATTGATTAACTAATTCAAAAGTATTCCCTCCGCCAGTAAAAATAGCCTCAGCTTTTTTTAGGGCTTCGATTGGAGATTCAAACTCATGGATTCCAGTTACATCAATTCCAATTGTATTAAAAAAATGAGCAACCCTCAAAGTATACTCATTATAAGAAATTCCACTTGGCCTGGCATAAGGAATAAAAACTAATGAAGAGACACCCTCAAAAAAAGAAATTAATGTTGGTGATAAATATTCTAAAAAATCACTACCATGAATTGTAGATGAGCTTGCAATAAGAAGTTTCTTCATAAGTTTTCAAAAATACATAATGCATTTGTTAATTAACAAAATATTATTGGATTCTATATAAAAATTTAGAATTCGAATATATATATTGTAAACTATAAATTATAAGTAGTGAATAAGAAATTAATTTTAATGGTATTATTAATCAGTTCCTCTCACCTATTCGCTCAGAAAAGTAATGTATTTCTGAAAGGAATGGTAAGAGATTCATTAAATTTAATTAAAGATGTTCACGTTATAAATCTAAATACATTAAAAGGAACATACTCCAATGATTATGGACAATATAGGATTACCGTTTCCTTAGGTGACACCCTAGAGTTCACATCTGTACAATTTGAAACTGTAAAAAAAATTATAACTGATAGAATATTTTTCAGTAAAAAATTAAACCTAATTTTAAAAAATAAGAACTACGTATTAAATGAAATAAACGTAAAAAAGCATGATTTAAGTGGTGATTTAAGCATAGATCGAAAAAGAGTTCCTAAAGACACCATAGCTCTTAAGGGAAGAAAACTAAGTAATATCATTGAAAACATATCTAAAGAATCCCAAAAGGGAATGTTAAACAAACCTATCAAAAAACACAGTAAACTAGCTGAAACAAGTATGAGAAATACAGATCCCTCAAGAGCTTTTAATGGGGCTAATTTAATGGGTATTGTTAATGGTTTATTTAGCTTAATTCCAAAAAAGAAGAAAAAAAAATTATCAAAAAAAGAATTAAATGAGTTTTTAAAAAATAAAATATTAATTGATTTTGGAAATAGTTTTTTTGAAGAACTAAATATAAAAAATAATCAAATTACTTCGTTCTTAGACTACTGTATGCAATTTAATGTTGAGAAATTATATGAAGAAAATAAAAAACTTGATCTCATTAAATTGTTGGAAGATAAAAGCATTAATTTTTTAATTGAATTAAAACAAAAGTAGTATTACCATAAAAAAATTATATTGTACTTTTATACTATAACAACACTTTCTAATTTGAAGACTAAAATATCTCTTTTTATTTTAATTATTTTTAGCAGTACCCTACTCGCCCAAAAAAATAAATTTTGGCTTTATGGAAAACTTAAAGATTCTAGTAGTGTTGTTAAAAATGCGAATATTGTTAATTTAAAAACCAATATAGGAACTTTTTCAAATGATTTTGGAGACTATAAAATTGTTGTTTCTGTTGGAGACACATTACAATTTTCTTCCGTGCAGCACAAAACCATATATCGTATCGTTAATAATTTTGTCTACAGATCTGAAATTTTAGATGTTTTTATGATAAGTTCTACATATGAATTAGATGAAGTAGTGCTCAGAAGAAATGATCTAGATGGTTTTTTATCTCTCGACTTAAAAAAAACTCCAGAGGATAGAAGAGCTGAAGCATTAAAAAATACTATGAATTTTTCGGGAGTAAATATGAATATCATCTACAATGGTGACTACATAGATCAAAGAGTAAAACCACCGATGAATAATGTTGATCCTATAGCTATGTTTGCTGGAGCTGGCGGTGGTGTATCAATCCCTTTCAAATATTCAGAAAAGCTCTGGGCTTTGAGAAGAGACTACGAGTTTAGAGAAAAATTTCCTGAAATGTTAATAAGCGAATTTGGAAAAACTTTTTTTGAAAATGATCTTAAAATTCCAACTGAAAAATATTATAGTTTTCTTGAATATTGCAACCCACTAGGAATAGAAAATTTATTCAAAGAAAATAGAAAAATAGAATTGATTAACGTGCTAAAAAAAGAGAGTATTACTTATTTACTTCTCATCAATAAAAAAGAAGATTAAGTTTAATCCCATTATTTACTATTGTTAATGAAAAAAATTGCGATTATCTTTTTACTATTTACACTAGCTTTTACATCTCATAAATATTACTTAAGCCTAACTCAAATTGAGTACAACAAGGATCAAGATAGTTTAGAGGTGATTATTAATGTATTCATGGATGACATTGAGTTAGCAATTAATAAAGAGTATGATGTAGACTTAAGGCTTACAACCAAACAAGAGTTAGAAGATGTAGATATTTATTTTGAGAAGTATTTGAGAAAAAATTTAAGCTTTTTGGTTAATAATAAACCTGTTAAGTACAATTTTATTGGAAAAGAATATGAGGGAGATTTGGTCTATTTTTATATTGAATCAGCAGTAATAGAGAATCCATTATCCTTGCAAGTAAGCAACACTATTCTCCTCACCTATTTTGAACAACAACAAAATGTTATAAAGTTTAAAAATGGTTCCGAAAGGCAGAGTAAAATTCTATTAAAAAATACTACTAAAGCTTTGTTAAATTTTTAACAAATACTTCAATTTATTTACTCTACTTTATTAATTTCAACAAAAATTTAAAAAATAGTTCTACATGAAAAAAATAGTAACAATCGCTTTTAGTTTTTTATTTGTTATGACTGCTACAATCGCTCAAAACTCAGGTAAAAAACAAATCAAAGGGCACACAGACCAAAATAAATTTAGGCAACTCAAAGATGTATTACCCACCCCTAACAATAGAAGAACTGCATCAGGTGCTCCAGGCTTTGAGTATACTCAACAAAAGGTTGATTATAAAATGGATATTGTTTTAGATGAGAAAACAAATAGAATTTTTGGTAACGAATCTATTACTTACAAAAATAATTCTAAAGATTATTTAGAGTATTTATGGGTTCAATTAGATCAAAATATGAGATCACCAGATTCTAAAACACCATTAGCAAACTCAGAAAAATTAGGTAACACTCCATATAATGGCCCAAAAACGTTCACAAAAAACAACATTTTAAAACCTGCAGATTTTGGATTTAAAATTGAAGAAGTGAACAATATAAATGGAAACAAGCTTTCTTACACTGTAAATAGGACCATGATGAGAATTAACTTACCTCAACCCCTTATTCCCGGTGGAACTTTTCAATTTAACATTAAATGGAATTACTTAATAAATAATTCGGTTACAGATGGAGGAAGGTCTGGATTTGAATTATTTGAAGATGGAAATAAAAATTATACTATTGCTCAATTTTTCCCAAGATTAGCTGTTTATGACAATGTTGAAGGATGGCAAAACATGCAATTCTGGGGAAGAAGTGAATGGGCATTAGAATTTGGAGATTATGATGTCAAGATAACTGTTCCCGCAGATCATATAGTTGATGCAACAGGTGAATTATTAAATGAGAAGAAAGTATTATCAAAAGAACAATTAAAGCGTTTTGAAAAAGCAAAAACTTCATTCACAGATCCTGTTTTTATTGTTACTCAAGAAGAAGCAGAAATAGCGGAAAAACAAAGAGCTAAGAAAACTAAAACTTGGCATTTTAATGCTAAAAACGTTCGTGATTTTGCATTTGCTTCTTCGAGAAAATACATCTGGGATGCAATGGCAGTAAACATAAATGGTAAAACTGTAATGGCTGTTTCATTGTATCCAAAAGAAGGTAATCCTCTTTGGGAAGAACACTCTACTAGAGTTGTCGCTAAC
>Ga0228642_1000586_pt1 | contig 14192 bp, 9 predicted proteins | sample 53DmetaG_FD_190071 | JGI IMG/M metagenome (GOLD analysis project Ga0228642, IMG submission 190071) | Seawater microbial communities from Monterey Bay, California, United States - 53D | ecosystem: Environmental > Aquatic > Marine > Coastal | place: USA: California | collected 2016-09-29
ATTATTGCATATTGTATATTATTGCATATTATTGCATATTATTGCATATTATTTCATATTATTGCATATTATTGCATATTATTGCATATTGTATATTATTTCATATTATTGCATATTATTGCATATTGTATATTATTGCATATTGTATATTATTGCATATTATTGCATATTATTGCATATTATTTCATATTATTGCATATTATTGCATATTATTGCATATTGTATATTATTTCATATTATTGCATATTATTGCATATTATACAATAATTTGAATATAATTTATAATTAATAACTTAAAAAAAAAATAAGTACAAAACATAATTAAAGGTAATCAAAATTGTTATCTAAAAGCAACCAATAACTAGTAATATCATTTTTTAATTGATTATTGGTTAAAGAATTACCACTATAACCTGTATGTGGGTTATCAATAGGAGCAAGTGAATTACCAGAAGTAGTATAGGCATCAAGACCAATCCAAATTAAATTAAGTGTTTGACCACCTCTGTTAAGAATTAAAGTAGCATTAGTTTGAGCACCACCATCTGGGTCACAGAAATGATCAATATCAATATTAATATGATTACCATTATCTGTTCTATTTACTTCGTACCTAGGATGTAAAACAATTTTTTTAATTTGTCCATTATAAACTCCATCAAGAAGTTGAACATAGTAATGGTCTGTCATTTCTTGTTCTACAGAAATAATAGATAAAACAGTATCTCCAGAAATATTTTTTAATGCTTGGTCTGTACCAGGTTTATAATATAAAATTTCAGGCACATAATATATTTTATTTCTTAATTCAAGTGGTCCATAAGTTTTAAAACCAGTGGAAACGATATTTTCAGCAACAGAAATACCACCATCAACTTTTAAAGCAGCAGATGTTAAGTCTGCTGCGGTTGTATTTAGTATTTTAACAATTCCATTACTTGACTGTCCTCCCGTAAGTGTAAGATCACCATCTGATTCTAATTTTAGTTGTTTATTAGTGCTATCATCTCCTGCTTTAATTAAAACATTTGTCTTTTTAAATTCAAAATTAGTATCATTACTACCAGTGGTAATATATTGATTATCAGAACCAATATATAATTTACTACCTAATGGAATTCTAATATCAGAATTAAAATTAATAGTACTTGATTGTAAGTATAATTCAGAATTTGTAGAATAAATAAAATTATTATTTGTATCGAAACATAATTTTTTATCAGAATTAATAATAATATTACCAGTATTTTTGTCAGTTTTAAAGCACTCAATATTATTTATCTTATGTATAATATTTCCTGTTCCAGCTTCTAATGTTAAAGTATTTGTAGTTCCTAAAATATACTGATTAATATCCTTAAAAGATAATTTTGTATCCTCTTGTATTTGAAGAGAAGAGTTAGTTTTATTAAGTCTTACAATTTCAGTATCAACATTATCAACTCTAACTTTAAATATTAAATCATTGTTAACATTAAAAAGTAAATTATTTTCTGTAGATTTTATATAGGAATTAATATCAGAACCTATTTGAAAATTAATATTATTATTCAATTTAACTAATGTATCTGTAAATCTAATAAGTTCAACATCTTTGGAACTTCTAATAATAATACTTTTATTATGTGTCGCATAAGTATTCTTTAAAATACAATTATATGAACCATCATCGTATATAGAGAAAAATTTATGTTCATTTACTCTATAAGAAACATGTTTTGATGATGAAGGAACATCAAATGAAATATCACCATTAACATCTAAAACTAAATTACCATCTACTTTAATTCTACCACTATCATCAAAACTAAATGAATCATTATTATTATGTCTAAATTGTATGTTACCAAGAGTATTTGAATTACCTCCTGTACTTGCTATTAAAGAAATTTTACCAGTATCCGCATTAATATTCATAGTATCAATATTATTATCTCTAAAAACATTAATATATTGTGTATCTGACCATTGAAGTTTACGAGTATCATCATCTGCTGTTCCAGTTTGTTTATTCATAAATATATTTTTAGCTAAACTTATACCACCTTTAACAACAAGTGCCGCATTATCAGCACTTCCAGCCGTTCCAGTCCAATAAGCTCTTTTATCTCCACCAATATTTACTTGTTTATTTACACTCATACCACCATGTGTTAATACAAGACTACCCCTTTTGAAATCATCAGACTCATTACTACCTAATAATTTTAAATTAGCAACATGTAAATCAGAATGTTCTGATTCACTATTTAAATCAGTTGATAATATATTAGGGTTCTGATTATCATTACTATTTTCTATATTTTTTAATAAATGCCATTCACCCCCCCAATTAGTACCATCAATTTGTTCATTCCATTCCGAATAATCAGAATTACTTGATAAAGTTATTGGTGTTCTAACTAAACCATCATATTTAAATGAGTTACTATCTTTATATCTATTCATAATACCAGCATATGAATCATCAGATGTTGCTGATGTATTTTGATTAATACCAACAATAATTAAAGGGTCATCAATAACTAATTGTTCTGCCTGAATTTGAATATTATTACCAAAAACATTTAAATTTTGTAATACATTAATATTTTGTTCTACCCATAAATCTCTACTAATTAAAGCACCACCTGCTATTTTAACACATGGGTCTGGTTTAATTTTTTCTTGTGCTAAAATATTAAGATGTATTCTGTCTAAATTTAATGTTGTATTACTATCCCAATTACTTAAAGTAAAAATAATAGTATCTTTAATTTTAAAATTAGCACCAGATTCATAAACTCCTGCATTACTTTTAATAATCATATTAGTTAAATTTCCTGAACTATCAACAGTTAAAATAAATTTAGAATTATTATCACCACCTACAACAGATACTTCATGCGTTCCTTCAGTTAAAGAAGTAGTACCTATCTGATCTGCGGGAACATAATTATTAGTTGAATTATAACCAGTAATATAACTTATAAAATCAATATCGGTTCTTAAAGACCAACCTGTAGTTCCTATATACGTATTAAGTTCGTTATCCGTTCTAGAGGAATCTGTTATATTTTTAAAAGTTGTTTTACCTTGGTTAGTAATACTTATTAAATTTTGATTATTACTATAATTAATATTTGTAAAAGTACCAGTTGCTCCTGATGGTGAAGCAGTAATATTTTCACCCGATGTAAATATACCTAATTGATTTTCTACAATTAAAGAACTTTGATTGGTTGAATTTGTAATAATTACTGTAGCTTTGGAACTTGTACCTTCTATAGTATCACCATTAAGAAATACTCCTGCACTAACACTAATTTCAAATATAATATTACTACTACTGGTCCCTATAAATTCAAATCCAGAATTATTAGAATTAAATTGTATTTTTTCTTCTGAGTTAAGATATATATCCTTTTTTGAATTTAGGTTAATTCCTCCTAAAGCAGATTGTATTTGAATAGCATTAATAGAATTACCTTTTTGATTTTCAACTAAAATTGTTTCATTTGTTGTTCCAACAGTTTCATTATTTGTTTGTATTAAAATAGCTTTTTCTTGATTAATTTTAGATTCCAATAAAATACTACTACCAGTAATACTTGTTGATTTATTAGCAGTTATTTCCATACCACCTTTTAAACTTGAAAGTCTAATAGAAGGATTATTTTCACCTTGAACATTTACAATATTAATAGTTTCAGCAGTACCACTATTAGTTTCTAATTTAATAGCATCAGATATATTATGTTGTGTTTCTATTAAAACTTGACCGGAGGTTATATTTATATCCTTAGTATTACTTGCTTGTAAATTTATACCACCATTACTAGATAGTAATTTTAATGAGGATTCACTATCACTATTAGTACTTGTTAATTCAATATTACTTGATGTTGAAACTATACTGTTATCCCCTAAGGAATTTACTATATAATTATTACCAATTGTTTTAGTAAAATTTCCTGAAGTATTAATAATTAAATTATTATTACCATTTTCTCTTATACTTTGATCTTTATTTCCAAATAATAATTTTACATTTGAAGGTATTACTATATTAGATCCTGCTGTTAAATTTATATCTCCTTCAGTACATTTTACTTCTAAATGATTATTACCTACATTATCATCCTTTGATATAATATAATCTTTTTTATCCTCGCTTAAATAGATATGCTTATTAATAGGCATCATAATATAACCACCTACATTAAGATTAGATGATATAGCAACATTACCATGAACTTCAAGAGTTGATTGAGGTAATTTTTTTAAATAATTATCAAAATTACCATAATCTTTATGACTTCCATTATCATTTGTTTTTTCAATATAATGTATATTATTATTAATAATTAAATTATTACTATAAGTATTTGCTAATACTAGAAAATCAGTTAGATCCGCTTGTGCCCATCCATTTCGTCTTAATTGTGAAGTAACCATATTATAACCAAAATTATCCCAGTTACTACCACTTGAAGATGTACCATCTGGTTTTTGTGTGCCATCAGTTGTCAAAGAGTGTTCATATTCAGCTACTGTAGGTCTTATAGGATTAGCAAATGCACTACTAAAAGTATGTTGTATATAACCATCCCTAATTTCCTGTTCCATAATATTTTCATGATAAACATTACCTAAACCAACTTTTCCTGTATGATCTATAATCATATTTTGAACACTACGATTTGTAAATCTTATAATATCATCATCATTATCACCTGATGGTGTAATTTCATAGTATGTGTCTACATTAATATCAGTATCCGCATCAATATCAGATGAACCACCAAGACTACCCCAAGCTTCACCATAACCTTCAAATAATGATAATTCAGTATTATATCTAATCATACCCGATTTTGGAGCAACTGGTCTTTCATTTCTTGTTCCTATTGGTATTTTTATAGCATCCGTTGAATTTATATCTAAAATACATAAAGGTTGTGTTGTATTTATACCAACTCTTACATCATATTCTGAACCAGTATCAGTTCCTGAAGAAACAATATATGGATGTTTAACAACTAATATACTTTCTTCTGTTTTTTTAGTTATAGAATTATATATACCACCAACATTAAGATTACCTTGTAAATTCATATTTCCTTTCATAGAAACACCTCCTTTTACCTGAAGTGCACCATTATCAAAATTAGTACTTGTTAATTTTGATTGTATAATTGTATTACCATGAACATTTAAATTTCCCGATACAGATAAATTAGAATTTATATTTACATATTCATTTCTATTGTATGATTGTATTTCCCTTACTTTAATTAATCCAGTATTTAGAGCTACGGCTTTATAACCCATTATAAATATATAATAGAAAAAAATATAGCATTTTTACATTAACCACTGAAATGTAAAAATTTTAATCCATACTAATAAAAAATCATATATATCGTATATAAAATTGTTTTTATATTTATATATTGTAAATGTTATTAGTATAAGTAATATTATAACAGTATTCGGTATAATTATTTTTTTTATTAAAAACATTATTAAACTTAAAAATAAATCATTGAACTTAAATATTATAACCGAAATTAATCCAATTATCAGTGTAAATATAATTAAATCATCATCACTTATATTGGTATATAAATTACCTTGTATTAAATTGTTTAATTTTTCTATATTATCCTTAATAATTTTTTTAGTTTCAAGTTTATATTTATATAGTAATTTATTATATGTTTCCTTATTTAAATCACTAAAATTTAAATTATTAATATTATTTATAATATTACTTTTTTGTTCTGGTGTTAATACAGATAGATTTAATTCCTTAATTACATTTTCTTTATTATAAATATTTTCTTTATTATAGTTATTTTCTTTATTATAAATATTTTCTTTATTATAGTTATTTTCTTTATTATAGTTATTTTCTTTATTATAGTTATTTTCTTTATTATAGTTATTTTCTTTATTATATCTATTTATATATTCTTGAACTTTTAAAATATTATTATTATATTCTTGATTATTTAATTTTTTAAATTCTATTTTATTAATATCTTTTTGAATTATTTCTTTTATTCGATTTGGTGTTAATATTTTAAAATCAAGTGCTTTAATAAATTCCTCTTTTAAAAAATTACTATTATTACTATTATTAATATTATTAATATTATTATTATTATTAATATTATTATTATTACTATTATTAATATTATTACTATTATTATTACTATTACTATTATTATTACTATTATTATTACTATTACTATTACTATTATTACTATTATTATTCATTATATAATATTCAAAGATATAAAATTTATTTTATTATTAAATATATAATGAATCATCAAATTATTAATAATTTTCAATTATTAATTCAACAGTATATAGATGAAAAACCACCTAATTTTCAATTTAAAATAAAAACATGTAATAAACTAATATCAATTATAAAAGATTTAGATTATGAAATAGAGTCATCAAAACAATTGATAAATATGAAGGGAATTGGTAAAAACACATTAAATAAAATTGATGAAATAATTAATTCTGATACAAAAATTTTAAAAGAAATTAATAATACTGATAATTCAATAGAAAAAAAAATAATATTTAATAAAGAATTACAAAAATTAAAAAACATTACAGGAGTAGGACCAATAAAAGCAAAAATATTAATTGAAAGAAATTTTACATTAGAAATTCTATTAGAAGCTTTTAAAAAAAATAATAAACTTATATTATCAAATTTAACTCATCATCAATTATTAGGATTAAAATATTATAAAGATTTAGAATGTAAAATACCACGAGAAATAATTAACAAATTTAATTATATTTTAAAAGGTATTTTTTCTAATTTTAATTATAAAATTTGTGGAAGTTACAGACGAGGTAAAAATGAATCAGGTGATATTGATTTATTATTTAGTTTTAATAGTAATTATAAAGAATTTAATCTTGATTTAATTATAAATAAATTAATTGATGAAAATATTATAGTTGATAATTTAACTAATAAAGGTGAAACAAAATTTATGGGATTTGCTAAATTAGATTGTTATAAATATGCTATGAGAATTGATATTAGAATAGTTTCAGAAGAGTCATTTCCTTTTGCTGTATTATACTTCACAGGTTCAAAAAAAACTAATACATATATGAGAAATATAGCAATACAGAAAGGATTAAAATTATCTGAGTATAATTTATGTGATAAAAATGGAAATTCTATTAAAGATCTAAATTCTGAGAAAGATATATTTGAGTATCTTAATTTAAAATATATTGAACCAATAGAAAGATAATATAAAAATTAATTATAATTATATTTATTTATAATTGATTTTTATATTATCTATGTAAATTATATTAGTATTATACAATTTATATTTTTTTTTCAAATTTATCTAAATATGTACTACAAAAATTTTCTATTCTATAATCTATTTTTGTTTTTTTTAAGTTTGTTTTTGCAAATTTTAATTCATCTGCAAATGTTTTTTTAATAAAAATATTTTTTTTTGTTTTTTTTAAATTATTTTTACATTTTATTAAATCTTTACTGTTAGGAATAAATTGTTTATTACTTACTATTTTACTATTTCTTTTATTAATTTCATATATTATTTCTTGTTGAGAAGGATAATAAAATTGTTTTTTTATTGGTATAGTTTTATTTAAATTCATTTTAACTTTCATAGTATCCTTCTCATCATAAATATTATTACTTGTTTTGTCCCAACCTAATAAATAATATATATATTCAAACATTCTATATATTATTAATTATAAAAAAAAATAATTAATCATACTTAACTTTTTTTTATTTCATGAAATTCTTCATCAGTTAAACTATTATTAATATCAAAATAATTTATTAAATCATTTTCCGTTTTACATTTTAAAATTCTATTAGCCATAACTTTACAAGATTTCTCAAGTAAAGTATTCATACAAAAAAAATCACTAATTGTTGTAATATCAAATAATTCTTGTTGAGATAAATTTGTTAAAAAATTATCTAAATTTAAAATATTATTACTAAAATATTCTTTAATTAATAATAATATATTATAATCAATATCTAAATCTAAATATTGTGGTGTACTATAAAAATCTTCAATTTCATTATAATTTTTTTCATCCAATAAGAATAAGTCGTAAATAAATGTTGATTCATAACAAAATGACCTTATATCAAATTCAACACATTTATTATTTTTTGTTGATTTTATTATTAACATTATATTATTATAAATAATAATTTTTAAATTATTATTATTAATTAATAATAATAATTTAAAATTTAATTTAGATATGTCAAATAAAAAAAATAATATTTTATTTGTAGATATTAAAAAAGACTATCCAGAAAATAATGAATGGGATGAAACTAATAAACTAATTAAGGATTTTTACCAGACCGCAGAAATTAAAAACTATAGATTTTCAATAATATTTAATATTACAAAACTTGGTAATTTAGAATTTAAAAAATATAAAGATTGGATAAATTTATTTAATAGATTAAAAAATAAAACAGAAAAATATATTAATAAAACATGTATAGTTGTAAATAATAAAATAATAAAAACCTCAATTAATTTATTTTTACGTATATATAAACCTATAAGACCTATGAAAATTGTTGATAATATACAACAATCATTAGATTATATTAATAATAAAGATACTTAAAGATAAATTACTATATAATTATAAGGTGGATTTATCTTAACATCTTGTGAGAGAATAATTTTTAATTATATTTTATAATGAAGTAAAATTATTTAAAGAGATAATTAGAACCAAAAATTCTATATTTTTGAAATGTATTGCACATTAACTTCTTTTTACCATTTTTCTTTTTTTTTATAATTATATAATATGAGTTTTACATATGATTATACAATTATTGGGGGAGGACCAACAGGTTTGATATGTTCATATTATTTATCACGAAAAGGTTATAAAGTTTTACTATTAGAAGCAACTAATTCATTAGGTGGATGTCATAGAGTAACAAAAAATGATAAAAATTTACATATGGAACATTCACCAAGAATTTATCCAAATTCATTTTTAAATTTTTTTAAATTTATACAAGATGAATTAAAAATTGAAACAAATAAAAATTTTGTTAATTATAAATTTCAATTTTATAGTATGCAAATGATTAATTTTATTTTAAAAATAAAATTAATTGATATAACAAAACTTTATTATACATATTTTAAAAATAAAGTTTTTAGAGTACCTATTTCATTAAAATATACAGTATTAGATTATGTTTATCAATATAATTTTCATAAATCTTCAATTAAAGTATTAAATAATTTTTGTAATTTAATTGATGGTGGTGATATAGATAAAACATTATTATCAACTCTATTAGATTCTATGGATGGAATGGGATTATATAGTATACTACAACCAAGCTTACCTATGGATGAATTAATATTTAATAAATTACAAAATAAATTAATATCACAAAAAGTAAATATAATTTTAAATAGTTCTGTAATTCATGTTAAAAAAAACAATAACACTTTAAAAATATTAACAAAATATACACATTTTTCATCTAAAAAAATAATTTTTGCAATTCCACCATTTGCTATTAATAAAATTAATAATGCTGTTGAATTATTAGGTTACAATAAAAATGAATTTAATATTTGGAGCAATTACAGTTTATATAAAGATTATATATCTTTTAGTTTTGAATTTGATATACAAATTAAAAATACAAAAGATATATGGGGAGGAATAAGTACTCATCCATGGGGTGAGATATTTATTGATTATGTAAATTATTTTAAAAACCAAAAAACAAGTTTAATTATAATTACAATAAATAATTTGGATAATATAGATCCAAGTACTGGAAAAACAGCAAATCAAATGAATAAACAAGAATTAATAAAAACAGTAAAAAATATATTAAAACAAACTTTAAAATTAGATATTGAACCTATTAAATCAGATATTTATCCTTATGTAAAAAAGATTAATAATAAATGGTTTCAACATGATAAATCATTTTTAATAACCAAACAGGGAATACTAAAACCTAAATTTTACCCCACAAATATTTATACAGTAGGACATCATATCGGTTATAGTCATCATACTTATAATACAATTGAATCTGCAGTTATAAATTCTTATGTATTTTTAAATACTATTGAAAATTTAAATTTAAAAATAATAAAATCTACTCCATTATCACACTATATAGTAATAATTATATTAATAATTCTATTTATTCATTTATACTTAAATGGAAATTATTTAAATTATTTGATAAAATTATAAAATATCAACAATATAATTTGTTTTGTAGTAATTATACATTTAACAATGATATATAATTATATTAATTTTATTTATTAATTAAAAATAATTAATAAATAAAATATAAAATTAAATAAAATATATATGTAACACTAAAAATATAGATTATAATTAATTACGTAAAATAATAGAATTATTTAAAAATACTGATTCCGCTCAAGATGGAAAATAACTTTAGAAGAAATTATTGTTTAGCATTAAATATAAATTATAACATATTTAGTATTTTTTTTATATAATATATATATATATATATGATAAATTATAAATCAAAATATTTGAAGTATAAATTAAAATACAAAAATTTATTTAAAGTAAAAAATAATTTACAAATAGGAGGAGTACATCATACACATTTTATTAAATTTAAAATTTTTAATTTATTAGCATCAACATACTATGAAAACGAACACCAGATTATAAGTGACTGTAGTTATAATAGTAGTTTAGGTGTAGAACCTCACCAAAATGATTGTGGTCCTGGAGCATTATGGCCTACGGGACTTATAAATAAAGCTGAAGCATTAAAATTATATGAGAAATCAAAAGGAGTAGGTTTAAAAAATACTGAAATAATAAACGCAATAATGGTAAGCTCGAATGGAGGAATTAATACTAATTTTCAACTAACTAATGTGGGGGGTAATTTTTTTAATTTCTTTAATGCTCTCCCAATTTATGATAGAGGAGAACTTGATAAAGGTTATTTAGTAATCATAAGAATTCCAACTACATCCGGATCAAATTTTGGTCATTATATAAATATTGGTAGAGATGAAAACAAAAATCTTATAATTGTTGATAGGCAAGAATTCGCTTATAAAAATTTTGAAAATAATAAAAAAATACATATAGGAGAAAAAGATATTAATCATTATCTTAGTAAAGCAGCACCGTCTATTGGTCAAATTACCCATGTAGAACTACTTATAATAAATAATAAGAATACATATAATTTATATAACACAAAACATAGGGAAGTAATATGGGTTAAAATTTTAAAAGATACTAATGGTTTAAACATATCTGTAGAAGTAATAGTTATTAAGAAACATGATAAAGATAATTATATTACAGATGTGTCTGAGATTGTTGTAAGATTTAGTATGACTATTCAAGAATTTAACCAACAGTTAGTAGATGAAGGAGGAGAATACGTTGGTGAAATGGACACATTTTTGGGTTTTAAATTTGATGATTTGTTCATGGACCCAGCAGAGGCACTAACAGATGAAGAAATGGTATAACTATTCAAAATTTTAAACAGAAGTTAGTAGATGAAGGAGGAAAATACATAAATGAATTGAACAATTTTTTGAATTCTAGTTTTGACAAAAGCTTTGAATTAGTTGAAATTTTTAAATTATGAGTTACAAGTCCATTAAAAACTCCTCTCATTTTTCACATTACAAGTTAAATAGGAGATATTGTTCATATGTTATATAAAAAAAATATAAACTCCTCCTGGTGGGTTCGAACCACCGACCTATCGGTTAACAGCCGAGCGCTCTACCAACTGAGCCAAGGAGGAATAAAGCGAATTAAATAACGTTTTAACCATCGCAAAAATTAAAACGTAAAAGCTCCTCCTGGTGGGTTCGAACCACCGACCTATCGGTTAACAGCCGAGCGCTCTACCAACTGAGCCAAGGAGGAATTAAGTTTAAACTTATAGTTACCAGTTATAAACTGGGTCTAGGGATGGATTCGAACCATCTCAATCTAATATCCTGTTAGACGCTAACCATTTAGCATCCTAGACTAAATATAGTATATATAAAAATGAAGATATATATATAAATACATAAATGTTATTTGTAATTCAATCATCCTTTGTATATTTTTTGACGAATATACAAACATCCCAACTCTTTTAGATGAAGTTGAAAACATCCAATTCTTATTTAGGTAGAAAAGTACACCTTGTTATATATTTCTAACAAATCCATACAAATTTATTAGATGAAAATGGCTAATACCATTCATATAATTTAAATAAAATATTTAAATTATACTCGATATAGATAGATAAATGCTGCAAGATGATTTTTATATATGTTAAATTTGAAAATCAAAATATGCTAAGTGTGGGGTTCGAACCCACGAAGCCGAAGCTAGTAGATCTTAAGTCTACCCCCTTAGACCACTCGGGCAACTTAGCTAAACTGACATCATCATCAAATTTATTTATTAAATTTGTAATTGCTGTTAGATGTCAAAAATTCGTCGTAACAGGTATGTACACTCATTACTATACTACCTCTATTACAACATCCGGAAATAGAATCAATCCAATAAGATGAGTTCTATCACATAACCTTATTGTGTTATACTTTACATATTATATTAATAGTATCTTTTTAAGTAGTTATATATAATATAATAATTATTTATGACATAATTTAAATTTGGTTAAATTTATAATTATTGTTAGATGTCTATTTTACATATTATATTAATAGTATCTTTTTAAGTAGTTATATATAATATAATAATTATTTATGACATAATTTAAATTTAATTATATTTATTGCATTTTATTGCATTTATTGCATTTTATTGCATTTATTGCATTTTATTGCATTTATTGCATTTATTGCATTTTATTGCATTTATTGCATTTATTGCATTTATTGCATTTATTGCATTTTATTGCATTTTATTGCATTTATTGCATTTTATTGCATTTTATTGCATTTATTGCATTTTATTGCATTTATTGCATTTATTGCATTTATTGCATTTTATTGCATTTTATTGCATTTATTGCATTTATTGCATTTTATTGCATTTTATTGCATTTTATTGCATATATATATATATATTAAAAATTAAATTATATATAAGAATAGAATTATTGTTTAACATTAATATATTTTAATTTATATTTTAAACACTTTTTTCTAATTAAGTATATATAATATAAATATATTTTTTATGAAATTATAAAAATTTCTTTATATAATTTTTTTTAATTTATTTTATATAAATTTAAAAAATATGTTATGTGTAAGATTTGAACTCATAAGTAGCTCCACCGGTAGAATTAACATAGGAAGAAAATTAAAAAAAAACATAGAACATAAGTAGATAGAAAATTTTATAAATAAAGTTATATTACAAAAACAAAATGAAAAGCATTAAATGTGAATGTGACGTTCATAAAGAAATCATATATCAGAACATATAAAATATCCAAAGCATAATTTAATCAAAAAATTAAATTAAATATAATTAATAATATAATATTTAAACATTTTTTTATAAAAAATAAAAAAAATAATCCCCTGGGATTATGAAGGTTTCCCACACCGGAGTTCGAATCCGGGCCTCTGCTGTGAAAGAGCAGAATCCTAACCACTAGACCATATGGGAAAATATTTTGTGCTCCTTGGCAGGCTTGAACTGCCGACCTCAGCATTATAAGTACTGCGCTCTACCAACTAAGCTAAAGGAGCAAAAATGGGTTGTATTCTGTCTTCTAGAAAATGCGCTCTACCAATTGAGCTAAATAGAGAATAACTCTATTATTGGACTCGAACCAATAACCACATGCTTAAAGGCAATAGTATTATTGCTGTGAGAAGACTATACAAAAAGTGCTGAGTGTGGGGTTCGAACCCACGCGTACGAATACAGTAGATCTTAAGTCTACCCCCTTAGACCACTCGGGCAACTCAGCAAAATATTATAAATGGAAATTATTTTGGAATATGTGTCTGATATCATTTTTATTATATAATTAATATTGAATTGCTGTTGGATATCTATTTCACATATTACATTACTAATATGTTTTTAAGTAGTTATATGTATATATATATATATATATATTAATTTATTGAATTGTGCTCCTTGGC
>Ga0228642_1000601_pt1 | contig 13767 bp, 9 predicted proteins | sample 53DmetaG_FD_190071 | JGI IMG/M metagenome (GOLD analysis project Ga0228642, IMG submission 190071) | Seawater microbial communities from Monterey Bay, California, United States - 53D | ecosystem: Environmental > Aquatic > Marine > Coastal | place: USA: California | collected 2016-09-29
TGTGGTTAGTGAAAATAGTACATCAAACTTTTACACTGGAGCTACTTTAAATCAGTCCACCACGTATTATTGGAGAGTAAAAGCTATAAACACTTGTGGAGATGGAAACTTCTCTGCTGTAAATTCATTTGTTACTCAAAACTGTTCCGTCTGTGTATCTACAGGAAATACTTCCTATGTTACCAGTACAACAAGAGTTATTTTTAATACAATAGACAACTCTTCTGGAAAACCAGGAGCATACAGTGACTACACAGATATTAGTACGACTGTAAAACCTGATGAAGTTCATGATTTAACTGTTCAGGTCAATACAGATGGAAATTATACTGTTCATACTTTAGTTTGGATAGATTGGAATCAAGATTGTGATTTTGATGATGATAACGAAGAATATGATTTGGGAACAGCCAATAATGCACCTGATATAGCAACAACTTTAAGCCCATTGTCTGTAACCATTCCTTCGGATGCTTTATTAGGTTCAACAACGATGAGAGTATCTACGAAATATAATTCAGATCCAACTTCTTGTATGACTGGTCAAGATGCCGAGGTAGAAGATTATACTATTGAGGTTATTGATGATACCGCTTCTTTGGATAATGATACTTTTGACGGATTCAATTTGTATCCTAATCCCTCCAATGGGAATTTCAATTTACAATTTGACACTTCATCTCCCGATCGAATAGAACTTCAGTTATTTGATCTAACTGGTAGATTGGTAAAAGAATTGTTGTTTACAAATACAGCTACAAGATTTTCTGAGCGTATTTCATTTGAAAATACAGCAAAGGGTGTCTATGTGCTTAAAATTAAAAACGGAAACAAACAAACCGCAAAAAAATTAATAATTAAATAATATTTTATTGAAGAATTAAAGGTTGTCTTTTCAGACAACCTTTTTTTTAACTCGTATTAAATAGTTCATATTAAATAAATTACTTTTGTTGTATGTCTATACAAGTAAACTCTGTTACTAAATCTTATGGTACTCAATTGGCGTTAAAGGAACTTAGTTTCTCTGCTAATAAAGGAGAAATTATTGGACTTTTAGGCCCAAATGGTGCAGGAAAATCTACTATAATGAAGATTATAACAGGGTATATTTTACCCACCAAAGGAGCTGTTTATGTTTCTGGTATTGATATCTTAAAAAGTCCAATAGAGGCAAAAGCTAAAATAGGATATCTCCCAGAACAAAATCCTTTATATCAAGAAATGTACGTTAAAGAATATTTAGAATTTCAAGCGTCTATTCTCAAGGTTGCCAAAAAAACAATTATTACTGTTATTGAAACTGTAGGTTTAACCCCTGAGATGCATAAAAAAATCGGTCAACTTTCAAAAGGATATCAACAAAGGGTAGGTATAGCAGCCGCTATTATTCATAATCCAGAAGTTTTAATTTTAGATGAACCTACAACAGGCTTAGATCCAAATCAGTTACAAGAAATTAGAACTTTAATTAAAAAGCTTGGAAAAGAAAAAACAATTTTATTATCTACTCATATTATGCAAGAAGTAGAAGCTTTATGTGATCGGGTTATTATTATAAAAAAAGGGGAGTTACTCATAGATGAATCTATCAAAAAATTAAAAGGAAACAATGAACAAATTATTGAAGTTACTTTTGATTATAAGATTGAAGAACAGTTCATTCAGAGATTACCTAACATTATATCTTTTAAGAATAATTTTGATAATACATGGTACATAGCCTTCGACTCATCAGAGGATATGAGAGGTGTAATTTTTGATTTTGCTCATGATAATGGATTAAAAATTTTAGAATTAAATTCTAAGAGTCAAAGCTTGGAAACACTTTTCACTAAGTTAACATCTTAATTTAATTTAAAATTAATATGTTGATCCTCCAGTATTTTCAATAGCTCACTACTAATTTTTATCTTAGTATTTCTACTAGGGACTTCTAACTCAATTTCTTCTTCAACATCGTAAATTACAAATTTTAGAGATTGTTTTCCTTTGTGTTTACTGAACAAGGTATTAAAATTTTGAATTGACTTTTCATGAATATCTTCGATGGATATCTTGATCGTCATTTTTTTACATAAATCATCCATTACATCGTGTAGTAATTTAAATTCGGTAAATTTAAGTCTAGCATCTCCTTCCACCCCTTCTTTATTTGTCCATCCTTTCTGAACAGTAGTTCTAACAAATAAAAAGGAATTTGAGACTAAAAAATGCTTAAACTTTAAGTAGTCTTCTCCAAATATTCTGAATTCAAAACTATCTGAATAATCCTCAATAAAAAAGGAAGCCCATCCTTTTCCTGCCTTCGAAACTTTGTGTTGAACTTCAGTGATAATCCCAGCAAAAACTAAATTAGAGCCAACGTATTTTTTTAAGTCACTTTTAAAATTCCCCACATTTGCATTACAGAATTTTAATTCATTTTTAAAATCATCTAATGGATGAGCAGAAATATAAATACCAACTACTTCTTTTTCTTTAGCAAGTTCCTCCATGTTTCCCCAGGCTTCACATTCTGGTATTGCTGGTTCTGGAAATTGAACATCTGATGTTTCTCCAAATAAAGATACTTGAGCAGAATTTAAGTTATCTTGATATTTATTTCCATAACGAATTGCTTTTTCAATAAAAGTTTGTCCTTTTTCATCCTCTGCAAAATATTGTGCTCTGTGTGTGTTTGAAAAAGAATCAAAACCTCCTGCTAATATTAGGCCATCAAAAGCTTTTTTGTTTGCAGCACGTAAATCTATTCTTTTAGTAACATCGAAAATAGATGTGAAATGGCCATTTTCTTTTCTTTCCTTAATAATTGCTTTTACAGCTGAACTTCCAACACCTTTTATTGCACCCATTCCAAACCGCACCGCACCTTGTTTGTTTACAGAAAATTTTAAGTAAGATTCATTAATATCAGGGCCTAGAACTTTTAAGCCCATAGATTTACATTCTTCCATAAAGAATGAAACAGATTTGATATCATTCATATTATTAGACAAAACAGAGGCCATATATTCTGCAGGATAATGAGCTTTGAGATAGGCTGTTTGATAGGCTATCCATGCATAACAAGTTGAATGAGATTTGTTAAAGGCATAGGATGCAAAAGCTTCCCAATCTTTCCATATTTTTTCAAGTTTATCAGGTTCATGACCATTTTCTTTTGCTTGATCGATAAATTTAGGCTTCATTTTTGCCAAGACAGCAGCCTGTTTTTTCCCCATAGCTTTTCGCAAAACATCGGCCTCCCCCTTTGTGAAGTTGGCAAGTTTTTGAGAAAGGAGCATTACTTGTTCCTGATATACAGTAATTCCATACGTTTCCGCTAAATATTCTTCCATTGCAGGAAGGTCATATTGGATATCTTCTTTACCGTGTTTTCTGTTAATGAATGATGGAATATATTCCATTGGCCCGGGTCTATATAATGCATTCATCGCAATTAAATCTCCAAAAACGGTAGGTTTTAGAGAGCGCATATGTTTTTGCATACCTGGAGATTCATATTGAAAAATTCCAATGGTTTCACCACGTTGAAATAATTCATACGTTTTTTCATCATCAAGCGGGAAGTTTTCTGGATCCAGTTGGACTCCATGCCTGGCTTTAACAATTTTTACAGTGTCTTTTATTAGGGTTAAGGTTTTTAACCCTAAAAAGTCCATTTTTAACAAGCCAGCGCTTTCAACAACAGAATTGTCAAACTGAGTAACATACATGTCTGAATCTTTTGCAAGCGCTACAGGAACAAAATTGGTGATGTCTGAAGGAGTTATAATCACACCACAAGCGTGGATTCCAGTGTTTCGAACTGATCCCTCAAGAATAGCAGCTTTGTTGATAGTTTCAGATTCTATTCCTTCCCCTTCTGACATGGCCTTTAATTCGTTAACCATTTCTTTTTCTTCTGAACGTAAAGCCGCAATTTTATTTTTGCTCTTTTCATCAGTTCCAAAAATATTTTTCAGTTTAACATTTGGAATTAATTTCGCAATTCTATCGGCTTCAAATAATGGTAAATCAAGTACCCTAGCTGTGTCACGAATAGAGGATTTTGCTGCCATGGTTCCATAAGTGATGATTTGTGCTACTTGATTAGCCCCGTATTTGTTAATTACATAATCCATTACTCTTCCTCTTCCTTCATCATCAAAATCGATATCAATATCGGGCATGGATACACGTTCTGGGTTTAAGAAACGCTCAAAAAGTAAATCGTATTTTATAGGGTCTATATTCGTAATCCAAAGACAGTAGGCAACTACAGAACCAGCCGCAGAACCTCTACCAGGACCAACAGAAACATTCATTTTTCTTGCTTCTCTTATAAAATCCTCAACAATTAAAAAATATCCAGGATATCCAGTGTTTTTAATTACTTCTAATTCAAAATCAAGACGCTCTTTGATAGATTCTGTAATTTCTCCATATCTTTTTTTTGCACCAATGTAAGTGAGGTGTTTTAGATAATTATTTTCTCCCCTTTTTCCACCATCTTCTATATCCTCATGAGATTGAAATTCAATAGGAATATCAAATGCAGGTAAAAGAACATCTCGAGCTAGAGAGAAAACTTCAATCTTGTCTACAATTTCTTGAATATTAGATATGGCTTCAGGAATATCTGCAAACAATGCTTTCATTTCATCACTTGTTTTGAAATAATATTCATCATTGGGTAAACCATATCTACTGGACTACTCGATGTTCCATTAATGAAAATTTGACCTCCTTGGGCAACAGCAATATAGGAAGCAGTACCTCCTGTAGCTTTTATTACAGTTCCAGCGGGTATAGTAAGACTAGCTCCATCCATAATAGTATAAGCTCCTGTTAATTCATACTCTAGTGAAGCATCAAGCGTTATATTATCAAAAACATCTCCTGATAATATTGTTGTAATACAATCCTGACATGAAGACCCACCACAATCTACTCCAGTTTCATCGCCGTTTTGAATTCCATCAAAACAGGTAGCTTCTGAAACATATGTATCATCATCTTTACATGAGAACACAAATACTATAGTAAATGCTGTAATAAGTAATGTAAATAATTGTTTTTTCATTTTTTTATATTTTATTATTAATACAAATTACCCTTTAACATGTTAATTAAGTATTGCTTGAAAATTATTACTTGTTTAACGCTTTGTAAATTAAAAGTTATAGGATAATGATAATTTAATATTAGAACCTACTTTAAATGATGTGACAATAACATCCTGAACTTCTTGAGTTCTTTCCATAGTAGGGTTTAAAATATTTTTCGCAGACAAACCAAGACCAAGATGTTTGTTAAGTTTAGCTTTTACAATAAAATCTAATGTTGGGATCCCTGAATCCATAATATTTCCTCTTCCAGCCTCTGTTGCTAAAGCAAAAATTCTATCAGAAAAGTAGTTAAATGATAGGGTTCCTTGAATACTTTTATCTTTCTTGTATTCTTTTAAATATGAAAGGTCTGCATTCAATAACAACTCTGACGCACCCGTTAAAGCGCTCTCTGAAAAAGAAAAATCTACACTTAAAGGGAACCCAGCTGCTGAGGTTTCATTTATAACTTTTTCTTTACTTAGATCTTGTTTTGTATTTAAATATGAAATATTTAAACCTCCAGAAAACTTAGTTTTTAAAAGCTTATCATCTGTATCTAACTCATTTACAAAGAAATTTTTTCTAAGTTCTATCTCTGCTCCATAAGCAGTGGCTTGATCTCCAGAGTTTACCCAACTAACATCGTTAGATGCAGAGTTTATGGTTATCTTATTTATGGGATCATTAATAAATCTAGAAAAAACACCAACAGAAATTATTTCTTCTGACTTAGGGAAAAAGTCCCATTTAAGATCAAAGTTGTAATTTGTTGAAGTATATAAAGCAGGATTACCTATAGTTGACAAGGTAGGCGTTTCATCATATTGAAAAGGTGCTCTTTCCTTAAACTGAGGTAAGGTGTAGGTTTTACTCAAAGCCAACTTTAAATTTTGTTGTTCATTTAATTCATATTTAAATGATGCTGATGGAAGAAACTCTGTTTGATCAAGTTCATTAAATCCAGAATTAAGCGAAGTGTTAAAATTTAATGTTTGATTAATTTGCTCAACTCTTAGCCCAAAAATTGCAGTAAATTTAGACGAAAAAGCATACTCAAGAGAGGTAAAACCTGCATGAATATCTTGTCGACCACCATAGAATTGCGGTAACAAAACATCGATTCCTGTTCCTAATCCTCCTCTAAATGTTCTAATATCAAATAACCCATTATTAAAGTTATCTTGATTAAAATAACTATCTAAATCATAGATGTCTGAAATTATAGGTTGTATAGCTGCACTTCCTCCACTGTTGTTTATTCTAAAATTGAATTGAGTAGCTTCAAAGTCTACACTTTTATACCTCCCGCTATAGCCTAAAGTTAATTTCCCTAAATAATAATAATCATCATTTTTTTTGAATTTGTAGACTGCAGTGAAATTAGCTGCTAATTCCTCTTCCTCTATATCAAGAAATAATTTATGATTGTCTGAATCATTTAAAGTTTCTCTAAATGACTTAGGGCCTTCAGGAATATTCCAATCATCTGGTGTAAGTAAATATTGTCTTCTATTGGGTGTTGAACTTTTAACATAATTATATGCTCCGCCCCAATTTATATCTATGTTTTGAGCTAGTTTATGAGACCCTAATAATTGATGTACAAAAAGTTCTGTTCTGTCAAAAACAGCTCTTTGTAAGAAAGCTCCTCCCTCCGGAGCATAATCAAAAACGTCATGAATCCCTGAATATTCTTCTTGTTTTTGACTTGAGGTATTGATCATTAAGGCATTGTATTTTAATTCATGAGTCTTATGCTTTAATCTTAGATTACCCATAGCAGTAGTATTAGTTTCGTAACTATATCTGAGAAAATCATAATCTCTTCTTGCTACACCTGATGTATTGATGCTCCCTCTAGAAATTCCTTGATTAAATTTAAAGCCATTATCAAATGATGCCACACCAAATACACTTAATTTAGTTTCTTCACCTAATTCATATGAATCTCCTGCTTTTATTGATATACTTTTATTGATAGGAGCATTAGACTCTGTTCTATTCCAACTCGTAGTAAAATTGTAGTTATTTAATGGGAAAGAAGGAATTCCAATATCATAGAAACCTGATGTATTTGGCCCATCATTCAAATAAAAATTATCCTGAGAAATTGCCTCTGAATTTACCCCAGACCCAATTGCTATTTCAAAAAATCCTTTTCCTGTGTATCTTTTTGATGAAATATCTACATTCGCTCCACTAAAGTCTCCAAAATTCTTAGGATTAAATGTTTTATCAATAGATATAAACTCAATAATATCTGTAGAAAAAATATTTAAATCAATATTTTTATTCGAAGGATTATTTGAGGGAAGTGGAAGTCCATTTAATGTAGTAATATTATATCGATCTCCTAGACCTCTGACAAAAATTGCTCCAGATCCTTGTTGCTTTGAGATTCCTGTAGTTTTGGTTAGTGCTGTTGCTACATTACTAACCCCTTTTTTACTTAATTCTTCTACACCAATTTTTTGATCAATCGTAACCGCCTTTCTTTGGTCCATTAACAGAGCACTTTCTTTCTGCTTACTTGTGTTTGCTTTTAGTTGTACCTCCTCAAGGGCTACTCCTTCGGAAGCTTCCAATATTTTATTAACTATTACTGTTTCTCCAGAGATTACTGATACTGGTACTTCTAACGTCTTGTATCCTAAAAAATCAAACACTAAAATATAGTCTCCAGATTCAACCGATAATAGGAAATTTCCATCTAAATCTGTTTCTGTACCAATAGTAGTTCCTTTGAGAATAACACTAGCAAAAGATAAAGGCTCATAATCCATTTCTTTATCTAATAATTGACCTTTAATAACGCCTTTCCCTTGTGCAAAATTCATTTGACAAATGAATAGAGTAAAAACAATTAGGAATTTTTTCATTGAATATTCTTTATATATTTATATAATGCAAAATTCACCCTGATTTGTAAAGTAAAGGTTAGAGGTTTATTACTCTTAGGTTATAGCAATGTTAATAGTATGTTATCGAGTTAAATGATTGTTAAGCAACAGATTTTAAGTTTATATTCGTTATTTTTGATATAACCTTAGTTATACAATAATGATGAAAAACCGTGATATTAAAATTCTTTTAGTTGACGACGAACCCGATATTTTAGAAATTGTAGAGTACAATTTAAAAAATCAAGGATACCAAGTATATACTGCTAGTAATGGGGTTGAGGCTCTAAAAACTGCTAAGAAAATTATCCCTAATTTAATTTTATTGGATATCATGATGCCAGAAATGGATGGTATTGAAACATGTGAGAAAATCAGAACTTTAAAAAGTTTAGAAAATACTTTAATTGCCTTTCTGACTGCAAGGAATGAAGATTACTCTCAAGTTGCTGGTTTCGACGCAGGAGCTGACGATTATATCACCAAGCCTATAAAACCTAAGGTATTGATTAGTAAAATAAAATCTCTATTGCGGAGACTAAAAACAGAAACCCAAACTGACGAAATTTCAATTAAAATTGGAAATATCACTATCAATAGAGATGAATACTTAGTTTTAAAAGGTGAAGAAAAAATATTTTTACCTAGAAAAGAATTTGAGTTGCTCTCGTTATTGACCTCAAAACCCGGAAAAGTATTTAAACGAGATGCTATCTTAGACAGTGTTTGGGGTAATGAAGTTGTCGTTGGAGGGAGAACTATTGACGTTCATATTAGAAAATTAAGAGAAAAAATTGGAGAAACCCATTTTAAAACTGTAAAAGGAGTGGGTTATAAGTTTGTAATTGATACAGAAGACAAATAAGTTGAACTACTTATGAAATTAAAAAAGACATACTCTTTTTCTCTACTATCATCTGTATACCTTACCATCACATTACTATTAATAAGTGCTCTGATTTCTTTTCTACTTCCAGAAGATAAAAAGCTTCTTAGTATTCTTGTTTTTTTTCCTACAATATTTATAATATCTTTTTTAATAATTCAATATAGAACTGAACGATTTATTTATGATCGAATAAGAAAAATATATGATGAAGTTTCTGTTCTAAATGAAGATGAATTTACAAGAGCTTCAGCCACTACAGATATCGATTCATTATCTAATAGTGTTAAAAATTATGTTCAAGGGAAAAGAAATGAAATTAAAAACTTAACCGAAAGAGATTCGTTTAGAAAAGATTTTTTGGGAAATGTATCTCACGAACTAAAGACTCCTTTGTTTATGGTTCAAGGTTATATTCTCACTTTGATAGAAGGTGCAATAAATGATAAATTAATAAGAGATAAATACCTTGAAAGAGCTAACAAAGGTGTAGATAGATTAGTTGCTATTGTGAAAGATTTAGATATGATCGCAAAATTAGAAACTGAGGGTTTAAAATTGAATTATGCAGTTTTTAATATTATTGATCTTATTCAGAATGTTTTTGATTTATTTGAAATGAAGGCTAAAAAAAGAAATATTACCCTACAATTCGATAAATTATATGACTATCCTGTATTTGTAAACGGAGATAAAGAGCGCATAGAACAAGTTCTTATCAATTTAGTTGTAAATTCGATTAAATATGGAAAATTAAATGGGTTAACCACTGTTGGCATTGAATCCTACAACGAAAATAAATTTATAATTAAAGTTATTGATAATGGAGAGGGGATTAAAGAAGAACATATCTCTCGATTATTTGAACGTTTTTACAGAGTTGATCAAAGTAGATCTAGAGAACAAGGGGGGTCTGGATTAGGCTTATCTATTGTTAAGCATATCGTTGAAGCTCACAACGAAACCGTACTGATCAATAGTACTTTTAAAAAAGGATCTGAATTTTCATTCACCATGAAAAAGGTGAAATAATAATTCATTTTTAGTCTACTAAATCAAATCCAATATCTTTTCTATAATTCATTTTTTCAAAATGAATTCTATCTATTGTTTTATAGGATAAATCTAATGCATCTTGTATGCTATGAGCTAAAGATGTTATTGCCATTACTCTTCCTCCGTTGGTTACAACAGTATCGTTTTTAATCTTTGTACCAGCATGAAAAACAATAGATTCCTCTGTATTTTCTAGACCTGATATAATCGCTCCTTTAGTATAGGCTTCTGGATATCCTCCAGAAACCAACATAACTGTTGTTGCAATATTATCTGTTACAGAAAATTCTTTTTCATGTAAACTTTGATTGGCAACACCATCAAACAAATCAAATAAATCAGATTGAATTCTCGGTAAAACGACCTCTGTTTCTGGATCACCCATTCTTACATTATACTCAACAACTGAAGGGTTTCCATTATCATTCATTAATCCAATAAAAATAAACCCTCTGTAATCGATTCCATCTTTTTGCAGTCCTTCGATAGTTGGCTTCACAACTAACGCCTCAACCTTATCTAAAAAAATATCATCTGCAAATGGAACTGGAGATATAGCTCCCATTCCTCCTGTGTTTAAACCTTGATCACCCTCACCAATTCTCTTGTAATCTTTGGCTGAAGGTAATATTTTATAACTTTTACCGTCTGTAAGGACAAAAACAGACAATTCAATTCCTTTTAAGAATTCTTCAATGACCACCGTTGAAGATGCGTTTCCAAATTTTTGATTGGAAACCATTTCCTCAAGTTCTGCTTTTGCCTCATCAAGAGCATCTAATATTAAAACACCTTTACCTGCTGCCAAACCATCTGCTTTAAGTACATAAGGTGGGGTTAAGGTTTCTAAAAATAATTTACCCTCTTCTAAACTCTCTTGGGTAAAAGACTTATATTTTGCAGTTGGAATTCCATGTTTAATCATGAATTCTTTAGAGAAGTCTTTACTCCCCTCAAGGATAGCTCCATCTTTCTTCGGACCTATAACCGGAATATTTCTTAATGCTTCATCGGCTAGAAAAAAATCATGAACACCCAAAACTAAAGGTGCTTCTGGCCCTACAATAACCATACTAATTTGATGTTGAAGAACTGCATTCTTAATGGCTTCAAAATCTGTTGGACTAATATTAATATTTGTAGCAATTTTTTGGGTCCCTGCATTTCCTGGTGCGACAAAAATTTGGCTTACTTTTTTACTTTGAACTAGTTTATGAGTAAATGCATGCTCTCTTCCACCAGAACCTAAAATTAGTATGTTCATGTTATCGTATATTCTTTGACAAAGATAGTTTTCTATAATGAATTTTACGAGCCATTAAAACCCCATTTCCTAAAATATTTTATGATTGATGAAATGTGAATAAAGAATAATCTTAATTCTTTTGATGAACCTTTTCTGTGCGTATGAATTATTTCTGTTGCAGGATAATAAAGTTTTCGTTTGCCAGATAAGTCTATTTTCTTACAAATATCTGCATCTTCCATATACATAAAATAGCGTTCATCAAATCCCTTTAAATCTAAAAAATCTTTGGTTTTGAATAACATAAAACATCCTTGAACAAAATCTGGAGAAAAAGGAGATAATGTTCCTTGATTTCTATATTCTTTTTTATGAGTGTATGATTTGAAAATACCAAGAAAGCGAAAAAATAACTCATAAACTGTAGGGAACTTTCTTGCTGTATATTGCAACTTACCTGACGGATAGAGAACTTTCGGCGCTACCATTGAAAGTTGTTTGTCTTTTTGTAATTGGTTAGTTAATTCTTTTAAAATTTCAGAGCTAAAAGAAATATCTGGATTCAAAATGAGATGATAATGAGATTGTTGCTTTAAATGATCTAAAATACTATTATGGCCTCTACCAAAACCTAGATTATGTCCAGTAAACAAATAATAAATTCCATCTCCTTCAATTTTTTCTTTAATTACTGGGGATGGAGAATTATCTATGATATAAATTTTTATTGAAAATGGATACTCTAAAAAAGTATCAATAATTTTTTGAAGTTCAGCTGGATGCTCTTTGTAAACTACTATTGAGGCCGTTATGTATTTTTCTTTTGACATTAATATGCGTTTTCCTCTCCTTTGAAAACATTAAAAACTGTCATTAAAATAATTTTTACATCTAGTAAAAAAGACCAGTTCTCAATATAAAAAATGTCTAGGCGTACCCTATTTTTAATATCTGATCTCTTTTTTATTTCACCCCTATAACCACTTACCTGAGCAAGACCTGTAATTCCTGGCTTAACAGCATGTCTTTTAAAATAATCATCTACATCTTTCTGATATTCTGAGGATAAAGACGGTATATGAGGTCTTGGACCAACAACACTCATATCACCTTTTATAACATTGAGAAACTGAGGGAGTTCATCGATACTTGTTTTACGTATGAATGACCCAATTTTTGTAACTCTGGTATCATTTTCAACTGCATGAATTTTATCTGACATCGCATTAATTTTCATAGATCTAAACTTATAACAAATAAATTTTCTACCATCCAATCCTTCGCGTTTTTGAGAGAATATTGCTGGACCTTTTGATTCAATTTTAATAAGAACCCAAAGTATAGGAATTAACCATGACAAGATGAATAAACAAACTAAAAAAGAAAAGCAAATATCAAATAGCCTCTTTATAAAATAATTCTCATTAAATTCAAAAGGCAGTTTTTTTACGTTTAATACCACTAAAGTGTCATCATAAAACTCAATATTTTGATTTTTACTGTAGAGTTTATTTGAATCAGGAATTAATTTTAGAATTATGTTATTTGAGTTTGAAAAAGATCTAATCTTAGCAATAGTAGTATTGTTTAATTCATTTAAAGAACAGTAAATTTCGTCGACTGTATGATCTAAAATAAATTGAAAACTATCCTCTATTGTACCTAATTTATCATTTTTAGCTTTGTTGGTGAAATACCCTAAAAACTTGTATCCTAAAGTTTTATTGTGATTAAAAAGTGAGATCATTTTTTTTGAGGAATCATCGATTCCTATAACAACAACTTTTCTAAAATTTTTTCCAAGATTTCTGTACCATTTTAAAGAGTAATAAAAAATAATTTTTAATAAAAATGTGCAAGAGAGTATTGACGATACTATTAGAAATTGATTATGAACAATAAAACCCTCCTTGAAAATTCCGAAAAAAGTAAAGAAGCCAAGAATAAATATAAAATAATGTCTTACTGAAAGACTAAGTAATCTAAGAAACTTCGTGAATCTGTATACTTGATAATATTTTGAAATTATTGAAGATAAAATCCAAAAGGATAAAATATAAACTATAAAATTTGTGTTGTAGTAATTAGGATCTGAAATAAAAAAAACAACTAAAAATATTGAAATACAATCGATAACTAATTTTAGGGGAGTTATTAAAAATGAATATCTGTATTTCATGTCAATAGATTGAAAAACAAATATAGTATTTAACTTATAACCTTACCAATTAAACTATTGATGTCAAAAAGCTTCTCAGCAATCTTTTTTTGTCTGTTTAAATCATATTCTTTTACAAGCAATTCTTGAATTGAAGAGGCAATGATTTTTTTATCCCATGTGGAAAGAACCTTGTGAAGATTATAATCGTTAAATAATTTTTCCAACTCACTATTCTTGTCAGTGATTACTAAAATTTTAGTTCCTGAAGCTAATATATTGGGTAGTTTGGAAGGCAATGATCCTTTTGATGTGTTAGGTGCCTGTGGTACAATTTGAATACTACTTCTCGTATATAATTCTTGTACATATTCTTTTTTTACCAGGGGATAAAATCGTATGTTTTTGTTTTCATTTTTCTTTTT